>OIZX01000197.1_pt1 | contig 47710 bp, 49 predicted proteins | sample 1588621 | NCBI WGS metagenome assembly OIZX01 (sample SAMN03283276) | human gut metagenome | biome: human-associated habitat; material: feces | host: Homo sapiens | place: Peru | collected 2012 | reverse complement strand
ACCGCCGATATCCATACAGCCAAGTGCAACAGCTACAGTCTGCTTTTTGTCGTTATAACGACCACCGATAGAATACGTGCGACGGTTGCCGGTCGGCACCATAAAATCGCCACCATCATAAGGAATAGAAGATTCGTCGTATGCATAGCCTGCCATAACAGTGTATTTATCGCTCAGTTTATGTTCTACACCAATAGCATAGCGCCAGCCGTCTTTCCAGTTTTTATTAGAATCCGCTCCAAACTTACCAAGCACAGGCTGGTCAAAACTTATATTCAGTGCATCATAAGTGCTCCAGTTAGTACGTGTAGCATTCAGCTCTACGCGAGTTTTTTTATCAAATTTATGATTGTAACCAAGTGCCCAACTATCAGGCAGAGTTACACAACCATATGCATTACCAAATACATCTCCACCAGTAGCACTTAATTTACCATAACCTTTTAAATCAGCTTCTAAAGAATGAGTGATTTTGCTGCGATAAACTACGCCAACTTCGTTTTTATCATCAAACGCATAATTAGCAGCAGCGTTCCAACCCAAAGCATAACTTTCCCCTTCAATTTGCGTAGTACCAACAGTTGTAACACCAGGCTTACCTACACCAAGAGCTACATAAGGTAAATTAATATTCTTTTGTAACTCCAAACCAACATAGTTAATTTCTGCACCAACTGCCGCACTCCATTTTTTGTCGAATTTGTGCGCATAAGTCGGAGTTACGCTCACACCCACCAATTTAGAGAAAAAAGCATTACTAGACGCTGCATTGCTTCCACGTTCAAATTCAGAAACCATAGAAAAGCGGGGGAAAGCAGCAATACCGAACCAGTCTTTATCGTTCATCTGCTTTACATAATAACTTCCTACTGCCCAACCAGCATGAACTTTATTCTGACCATATTCCGTTCCACCACCAGCTACTACATCTGCTTCATATTTGCCATGCGGGCTCAGATAAGTCGCACTGTTTTTCATTGCTTCGCCCTGAATTTTGGTGATAGAAGCAGGGTTATAAGCAACGTTCGCAGCATCATCCTCTGCAAACATACGCGCGCCGCCCATAGCTACGCCTTCAGCAGACCATTCGTTAATTGCAAAGCCTTCTGCGCCAGCAGCCTGCGGAGCAAGCAAAGCAGCAGCCAAGCCTAAAGCCAAAAAGTGTTTCTTCATTCTGAGTACATCCCTTCTCACATTTTTATTACCTGCTACTAATTGTAACAGATTCGTGACGGATGCGTACAAAATCTTTTAATCACTTGTTTTAATTACTTAATTAAACTTTCAAAAGAGCCCTTCTCATCCAGCTCCTCGCCAGCTGCCTTCGCTGCCTCACGGCGGGCAAAGTTGCGCTCCTGCAGTCTGCGTACCTCCTCCAGCGTCGGCACATTGTCCTTCTCCCACGGCTGATACTGTATCGTCGTGCAGTGATGATACATAGCGTATCTTTCCTTAGCGTCCGTTGCCGCCTCCGCTTCAGCCAGCGCCGCCCTTGCAGCCTCGTTCATAGGGAAGGACTGGTACGCCTCCGCCAGCAGCAGCGCTGCCTTATGATAATCCTCGGCAGCCGCCATGCTTTCAGCGATAAACTTCAGCGCATGGAAGCGGTAGGCGTTCACGCCCTCGTTGCCCTTCTCGCTTTCAAGCATCGCTCTCGCTTCGGCCAAAGCCTTCTGCTCCTCGCCGCAGCCGCGCATAATCTCCAGCCTGCGTGCCCAGATTGCGCCGCGGTCGGCACTGCGGAACACATGCTTATACTCGCGGCACAGCTTATAAGCCTCGTCCAGATAAAACAGCGGCGCATCGCCCGTGCCTGTCAGCTGCCAGACAATCTGCGCAATATCGCGCAGGCACAGCACCTTATGCTCTGCCTCGCTCAAGCCGAACTCCGGCGCATCGTTCATATCCGGCTGCACGTCCTTCACCGTCGCCAGCACAGCCATTGCACCCTCAACATCCTTCAAAATCATCAGCATACGTCCCACGTTGCTGCGGCATTTCCAATCATCATAATCATTTATCAGGTTCAGCGGAATCGGATAATCACATTTCGCTACCTTTTGTACGTATGCCTGCCATTCTTGCTTTTCCATAATAAAATCTCCCGTTGTCTCATTCGCCCTTCAGTATTTTCAAAAATTCTGCTTCATCAAGCACCGTCACGCCCAAGGCCTGCGCCTTTTCGAGCTTGCTGCCAGCCTCGGCTCCGGCAATAACGTAATCCGTTTTTTTGCTCACGCTGCCGCTGACCTTGGCGCCAACATCCTGCGCCATAGTTTTGGCCTCGGCGCGGCCAAGCGTCGGCATCGTACCGGTAAAGACCAGCGTTTTGCCAAAAAAGGGATTGTCCTCGCTGCTGGCAGGCGCAGTGAACGTCATCGTCAAGCCTGCTGCCGCCAAGCGCTCCAGCAAATCGCGGTTCGTCGGCACGCTGAGCCACGTCACCACGCTCTCAGCAATTACGGCACCAATATCACGAATCGCAGCCAGCTGGTCTGCCTCTGCTGTCAGCAATGCCTCCATGCTGCCAAACTCCACCGCCAGTGTTCTTGCCACCTTCGCGCCCACATGGCGGATACCCAGAGCAAAGAGCAGCTTGTCCAGCTCATTCGCCTTGCTTGCAGCAATCGCTGCGAGCAGCTTGTCCGCAGACCTTTCACCCATGCGCTCAAGCTTCAGGACATCCTCCTTCTTCAGGCTGTACAAGTCCGCTGCATCACGCACCAGACCTGCATCCAGCAGCGCATTGATAACAGAGGGACCGCAGCCTTCAATATTCATCGCCTCACGGCTGACGAAATGAATCAAGCCCTCGCGACCCAGTGCCGGACAGTGCGGATTTGTGCAGCGGATAGCTGCCTCCGCGCCCTTGCGCTCAACGCTCCAGCCGCAATCAGGACACTTAGTCGGTATCTCTACCTCTTTTTCTGCACCCGTGCGCTTTTCCGTCACCACGCGCAGCACCTCGGGAATAATCTCTCCGGCCTTATTGATAAGCACCCTGTCGCCAATACGGATATCCTTCGAGCGGATAAAATCCTCATTATGCAAGGTTGCACGACTGACAACGCTGCCGCTCAGCTTCACCGGCGTCAGCACTGCCGTCGGCGTCAGCACTCCTGTGCGTCCCACACGCCAGTCGATATCCTCCAGCGTCGTTTCTGCCTGCTCCGGCGGATATTTATAAGCCGTCGCCCAGCGCGGGTCCTTGCCTGTTGCGCCCAGGATACGCTGCTGATAAACATCGTTGACCTTGATAACAGCGCCGTCAGTATCATAAGCCAGTCCCTGACGCAGCTCGTTAAAATCAGCAATATATTTAATCGCCGCGTCAATATTTTCTACAACCTTATAGTTCTCGCTGACCTTGAAGCCATAGCGTGCCAGCGCCGCCAGCGATTCGCTATGCTTCTCCCTTGCGCCCTCGCCCACAAGATAATAGGCAAAAAAGCTCAGGCTGCGGCTGGCCGTCACCTGCGGGTCAAGCTGACGCAGGCTGCCAGCCGCCGCATTACGCGGATTGGCAAATTCGCTCTCGCCCCGCTCCGCACGCTGCTCATTGAGCTGCATGAAGGCATGACGCGGCATATACACCTCGCCGCGCACGTCTAAAAGCTCCGGCAGCGTTTCGCCCTCCGGCGCCTTAAGCACCAGCGGAATGCTGCGGATAGTGCGCACATTCGCCGTAACATTTTCGCCGACCGTACCGTCGCCACGCGTAGCCGCACGCACCAGCCTGCCGTTTTCATAAATCAGGCTGCACGCCAAGCCGTCAATCTTCGGCTCCATGACGTATTCCACCCTGCTGCCCTCCGGCAGACCGCCTTTCACGCGCTCGTCAAAGGCACGCAGCTCCTCCGCGGAAAACACGTTGCCAAGGCTAAGCAGCGGCTCCAAATGACGCACCTCAGTAAACTTCGAGGACGCACGGCCACCCACGCGCTGCGTCGGTGAATCGGCAGGCACGCTGTCAGGATACTCTGCTTCAATTTCACGCAGACGCACCATCATCCGGTCATACTCGGCATCAGTAATCTCGGGCGCGTCCAGCACATAATATAAATATTCATTATGACGGATTTCCTTGCGCAGGCGCTCTGCCTCCGCCAAATCCTCTGCTCTTGTATCGGCAAATAAATCCATTTCTGCCATAATTCTCTCTCCTAAACCTCCGTCAAGCCTGCTTAATTCCCAGCATCAGATTTTTTCCAGCACTGCGTACTTCGTCAGCAGGCTGCGGATGCCGCCACCGGCAAAGGCCACCTTGACCTCCTGTCCGCCCTCGTCATCCTTAGCGCTGACAATCGTGCCCGCGCCCCATTTTTTATGGTTAACCTTATCTCCGACATGGAAGCGTGCCACAGCACCCTCCGTTTTCGGCGTAAAGCTTTCCTTCGGCTGCAGGAACCAGTTGCCTGCCACAACCTTCGCCTTCGGCTTCGGTGCTACATCACGCAGCACTACGCGGCGCTGCACCCCCGGACGCTTATAGGTATCAACAAGCGTTCCGGGAATTTCCTTAATAAAGCGCGACTCCGGATAGAACATCGGCTGACGGCCATAGAGCATACGCATCTTGCTGTTGCTGATGAACAGATGCTTCTCCGCACGCGTAATGCCTACATAGCACAGGCGACGCTCCTCCTCAATCTCGTTTTCATCGAGCAAAGTGCGTGCATGCGGGAAAATACCCTCCTCCAGACCAACGAGGAAGACTGTCGGGAATTCCAGACCTTTAGCAGAATGCAGCGTCATCAAGGTCAGCGCATCATCGCCCAGCTCCGCATCATCAATATCCGCTACCAGCGCAACATCGGACAGGAAGCCCTCCAGCGTTGCTTCCTCACCATCACGCGCAGATTTTTCAGCAAAATCCTCTGCTACACGCAAAAACTCCTGCAGGTTTTCGATACGGCTCTTATCCTGCGGACTATCGCTGCTCTCCAGCTCTGCCAGATAGCCTGTTTTGTCCAGAATATCCTCTATGAGCTGCTTCACCGGCGCCTCGGCAGCCTCGCCCATCAGGTCAAAAAGAATCTCGCTCAGCTCATCCAGCTTATTAGCAAAGCGGCTGCTGAGTCCCGGAACATCTCCCGCGTTCGACACTACCTCGAACAAGCTCTGCTCGCTGCCTGCCGCATAAGCCTGCAGCTTGCCCAGCGTCGCATCACCGATACCACGGCGCGGCACGTTGATAATACGCAGCAGCGACAGGCTGTCGTGCGGATTAAAAATCAAACGCAGATAAGCGAGAATATCCTTTATCTCCTTGCGCTCATAGAATTTCAGACCGCCGACCATGCTGTAGGGAATACCGCTCTTAATCAGCGTTTCCTCGAAAACACGCGACTGCGTATTCGTGCGGTAAAGCACAGCCATATCGCCCAGCTTGGCGTTTTCCTTCTGCTGCAGCTCCTGCACGCGCTCAACAACAAAGCGCGCCTCGTCATGCTCGTCCGTCGCTTCATATCTGGTAATCAGCGAGCCTGCATTATTATTCGTCCACAAGCTTTTCGGCTTGCGTCCGGTGTTATAGTCAATCACGGCATTCGCTGCATCAAGAATAACCTGCGTGCTGCGGTAGTTCTGCTCCAGCTTCACCATCTTCGCTTCCGGATAATCCTTTTCAAAGTCCAAAATATTGCGGATATCCGCACCGCGCCAGCCATAAATACTCTGGTCAGCATCGCCCACCACGCAGATATTGTGATGCTTCGCTGCGAGAATCTTCGTAAGCAGATACTGCGCATGGTTGGTGTCCTGATACTCGTCGACCATAATATAATCAAATTTATCCTGATACTTGTTGCGTACCTCTTCGTTCTCCTTGAACAGACGCAGCGTCAGCAGCAGCAGGTCATCGAAATCGACAGCGTTATTAGCCTCCAGCTTCTTTTGATAAGCAGCATAAATTTTTGCTACCTGCTGCTCATGAAATTCGCCTGCTGCCTGAGCAAATTCTATTGGCGTTTGCAGCGCGTTCTTCGCATTGCTGATATAGTTAAGAATCGTCGTATCCTTAAAGCGCTTGTCGTCAAGGTTCATCTCCTTGAGCACCTGCTTGATGATATTCTTCGTATCCGTCGTATCATAAATAGCAAAATTGTTGCTGTATGTGCCCAGCTTGTCGATATCATAACGCAGCACACGCGCACAGAAGGCGTGGAAGGTAAACAGCCACACGCTTTGCGCAGCTGCGCCGGCAATGCGGTCCACACGCTCGCGCATTTCTCTGGCGGCCTTATTCGTAAAGGTAATCGCCAAAATGCGGTAAGGACGCACGCCCTGCTGCAAAAGATGCGCAATACGGCAGGTCAGCACCTTCGTCTTGCCGCTGCCTGCACCTGCCAAAATCAGCATCGGTCCATTGATAGTTTGTACTGCTTCTATTTGTTTTGAATTCAATCCCTGCATAGTATCTGTCATTAGTCTGCTTCCTCCATATCCTCCCGGAATACCCTGTATCCCAGCCTAAATAAAAAACATCATTAGCCATTATATTATATCACAAAAAAGGCTCCTTAGGCGACCATCTATCCATAGCAAAATGCTAGGAAAATTATTGAGTGCAGTCTGCCAATATGTTAGAATATAAGCATCCTGTTAAGAAAAGAGGCTTATGTATGGCTAAAAATAAATCGTTCGTTCCTGCTGAGGATTTAAGCAAATTATGGCGCGCCCTTATCGAATTCGATATGCTGCAGCCCGGCGACCGCATTCTCGTCGGTCTCAGCGGCGGCAAGGACAGCATGCTGTTGACCGCGATGCTCGCAGAAATCAAAAAATATTCGCCGATTCCCTTCGAGCTTGCCTGCTACACCGTCAACGGTATGTTTGCGCCCGATTTTCCCAAGGCCGAGCTGGAGGAATTCTGTGCTCGCTTCGGCCTTACGCATTACAGCGACGACGTCAACGTCATGGAGGCGCACGCTAAAAAGGGCGGCAGCCCCTGCTTCACCTGCGCCTACTTCCGCCGCGCTGCTACCAACCGCCGCGCCAAGGAGCTGGGCTTCAATAAGGTGGCGCTCGCCCATCATAATGACGACGCCGTAGAAACATTTTTCATGAATCTCATGACCAGCGGCCAGCTGCGCACCTTTCTGCCGGTAACGCCGCTGTCGCGCAGCGGTATCACCGTATTGCGTCCGCTGCTCTACTACCGCGAAAGCGAAATCCGCGAGCTCGTCGCCAAGCTCGGCCTGCAGCCTATCAAAAACCCCTGCCCCTACGACGGTCACACCATGCGTCAGGATATCAAGGAGCATATCGCCAAGCTCGACGCGCTCTATCCTGATGTTTATGACCATCTGGCCGCCGCTATGCGCTGCAGCGACAAGCAGGAGCTGTGGCCGGAAAAGCCCGGCAAGGAGCTGCTCGGCAAATTTCACGCCTTCTGGGGACGCAAGAAAAATATATAATAATTTTCTGAAATTTCCTGTTGATTTTTCCCTCCCCCTTTGCTATAATAATTACAACAGCTGTTGGAATTTACTGAAAGTTCAAGGAGGATATAACATGCTCAACATAGGCACTGTGAAATGGTTCGATCCGCTTAAAGGCTATGGCTTCATTGAGCGCCGCAGCGGCGAAGACGTTTTCGTCCATTTCAGCGCTGTAAAAACTCATGGCTATCGCTGTCTTGATTCCGGCCAGCGAGTTTCCTATCAGCTGGCCAAGGGCAAAAACGGCCTAATGGCAATCAACGTCACACCGCTTGCCTAAAACAAGCTGTGTATAAATTCTCTCTTATTTCTTTTCCTATTTCTTTGTAAGAGGGAAAAAAGACCTTCCGTCTGATGTCAAGACAGAAGGTCTTTTTCTATGTTCAAATTTTATTTTCTCTTGCTGCTCTGCGGTTTAGCATCGTTGGCGTTAGCCAGCGGTGCCCATTCACGCAGCATATCCGCACAAGCCGAAGCATATGCTCCGGCGCTGCCGAACGCACCTGCGTCCTGCTGATACAAACGCAGCACCTGAATATCATCATAATAAATATCAGCAGTGCTGCCATTATCATGGACTACAAAATGATTCGGGTTAATCGTTCCGCGCTGACGTACCTGCCACAGGCCGCCTGCCAGCATATAGGCACGGTACTTTGCCTTCGTATTGCCGATGCTCTGGCTGATATTAAAGCTCCAGCTGCCTTCCTTAACAGTTGCATGGTTATCATCCGTAACAACAACATCAGGATGGATATTGTACTCCTTGAGCTGCTTCATCACGCGTTTCACGCGCTCCTCCGGCTCCGGATGGCTGCTAAACAGACCATATTTGGCGCCGCCGCCCTGCTTCGACAAATCATCAAGCTTCCACACCGTAATCAGCATGCTATACGGATTAAAGCCGGCAGCAATAGAGTTTTTCACGCCCTCCTTATCCGCACCGCGCTCGTCGGTACGGCTATAGCCGGCAAAAAGCGCCTGCTGCGCTGCCTGCACAAGGCCCATACCCTGTCCCTTCGTCGCTACAATAAGTATCAGCGAGGTCCACATCTGCTTTTCAATCGCATTCACCGTATGCTTTTTCGCTACGTGGCCAACCTCATGGCCTAAAACGCCGGAAAGCTCGGCATCTGTTGGCATATAATCTATGAGTCCCTTATAAACGTAGATAAAGCCGCCGGGACAAGCCAGCGCATTAACCTCATTGCAATTCAGCACCTTGAAGGAATAGGTCAGCTCGTCGCGGCCGCACACCTTCGCCAGCCTTTGGCCGATATTATTCACGCGCTCCTGCAGATACGGATCCTGCAGCACGCCATACTTCGCCTCCAGTGACTGCGCCGTCTCGCGCCCCATCTTTATTTCATCCTCCAGGCTAATCATCCCTGCCTCGGCCTGCTGTCCGCCAACAAAGAAGCTGCAGGCCATGAACACAGTCATCAAAAAACGTAATAGTATCTTCCTCACTTTATGCTCCCTTCTGCCCTCAGGCTCACAGCACAGCCTTTGCCGCTCTAAGCTCTGCAAGCTGCTCTTCACTATAGCCAAGCTCACGCAAAACCTCCTGCGTATGCTCGCCTAAGCGCGGCGCACGGCGTGTAATCGCGCTCTGCGCAGCGCTGAACTTTACCGGACCGCCAAGGTAATGCAGCCTGCCCAAATCACAGTCTGCCTCCTGCACGATGTTCTCCTGCTGCGTCAGCTCGCTCTGCAACGCCTCCTCCAAGCTGCACACAGGCGTCACGCAAAACTCCGCACCGCCGATAAGCTCCAGCCATTCAGCCTGCGTTTTTTCGGCAAGCTTCTGCTCTAGCAGCTGCAGCAGCTCGTCCTCATGCGCAAAATCATACTGCCGCTTTTCCAGCTCCGGACATTCGATTAAATCGCAGAAGCGCTGCCAAAACTTCGGCTCAATCGTACCGACCGTAAGATAACGTCCGTCCTTCGTGCGGTAGATATTATAATAATGAGCGATACGGCCAAAGGGCTTGTCGCCCGTCTCCGCACAGCCCCACAGCGCACTTGCGCCTGTGACCTGCATAGACAGCGCCGTTGCATAAAGATTAACGTCCAGCCACTGTCCCTCGCCGCTGCGCTCACGCGCAAACAGCGCCATGCTGATAGCACTCAGCGCATTCAGCCCGCTGCCAATCGCCGAAACCTGCACCTCAGAAACGCAGGCACGGCCAAGATCATCAAGGCTGTTGAGTCCGGACAAGCCAATAACATTCAAATCATGCGCCGGCTTATGGCACTTCTGCCCAAAGCCGGTAATCGAGCAGTAAACAAGCCGCGGATTGATTTTATGCACCGTCTCGTAATCCAGACCATAACGCGCCAAGTAACCTGGACGGAAGCCCTCCAGAAAAACGTCTGCCTCTTCCAAAAGCTTCAAAAGCAGCTCTCTGCCGCCCTCTGCCTTCAGATTCAGCGCCACGCCACGCTTATTTCGGTTCAGCATCAGATGCCAAAAGCTCATGCCCTGCTCCTTCTCCGGCCAGAAGCGACGCGTCGCATCTCCTGCCAAATCCTCTATTTTTATAACATCGGCGCCATAATCACCCAAAAGCATACCGCAGTATTGTCCAGGCAGCCACTTAGAAAAATCTATTACCTTTACGCCTTCTAAAAGCTTCACCAATATCACTCCTTATCTATATTCAGACCAGTTTGTATAAATATTCTACAAAAACACTGGTAAATCCTCTCTAAGTATTTGAAAAATTCCAGTTCAATGCTATAATAGTTAGGAGCAAGCTTACACTAACTCAAAATTTTTAAGCGAGGTATTTTTTATGCAAACTCGAAAGCTCACATCTGCTGCACTGCTCGTGGCCATCGGCACGCTGAGTGCGCATTTGATTTATATTCCGGCAGGCATTGCCAAATGCTTTCCGGTACAGCACGCCATCAACGTCATGGGAGCAGTGCTGCTCGGCCCTGACTATGCCGTAGCTATCGGCTTCCTCATCGCCTGCCTGCGCAATATGCTGGGCACAGGCTCCCTGCTCGCCTTTCCGGGCAGTATGATTGGCGCTCTGCTTGCAGGACTGGCCTACAAGCGCTTTGCCACCATTCCTGCGGCTATGGGCGGGGAAATTTTTGGCACAGGCATCATCGGCGGTTTCGTAGCCTGGATTATGGCGACCCTGCTGCTGGGCAGCAAGGCCGCAGCCTGGTTCTTCATCCCGCCCTTCCTCGTCAGCACTATCGGCGGCAGCATTATCGCCGGACTGCTGCTCAAAGGCGGTCTGCTCAAGCAGTTTTCTGGCAGCAAGGCGGACAAATGATGGATTTCTCACAAATAGTCAACTGGCTGCTCTATGCGTTCAGCGGTCTTTGCTTCGGCGTTTTCGCTTCACGCTATAGCGTGCTTTCTGCCGTCCATATCAAGCAAAGGTATCGCGAGGAAGGACTGGCCTGTATCTTCGGCTGCCTGCCGCAGCTGCTTTTCATTATTACTACGTTTTTTCTTTTTCCTACGTGGTTTATCAGCAAAACCCCAACCGGCGGCTTCTTTTACTACGCAGTTCTGGCCTACTTTTTCAGCAAAGGTATGCGCCTAAATAACACTAAAAAATAAAGCAGGTGAAACTAATGACCCACACCCACAATCACCCCCTTCCCCTTCCCGGTCATGAAAACGAAAAATATATCCAGCCGATGGCAGATATCTTTAAAGTGCTCAGTGACCCGACACGTATCCGTATTCTCTCCCTACTTGCGCACGAGGAAATGTGCGTAACCTGTATTGCCGAAGCTCTCAACATGACGCACTCTGCAATTTCGCATCAGCTGCGCCTTCTGCGTGCAACAAACCTCGTTAAGTTCGTCAAGGACGGCAAGGAGGTTATCTATTCTCTCGATGATGCGCATGTGCTCAGCCTTTTTGACCAGGCACTTGACCACGTAAAGCATAAGCTGGGATAATACAATACAGGAACAGTTAAAGCCCGAAAGCCGGCAGCTATGCCAGTTTTCGGGCTTTAATATTGTCCGCTTGCTATGTCGCAATCAGCTCTCTACTGCTTTTTCGCATTGAGCCAGGCTCTGATAATCTCGCTCTTTGAGCTGGCCGTCCAGCCTAAATCATCCACAGGCACGCTGATATTACCGAGCAGCTCACGCCGCCCGTCATTATACGGATATTTTTTTACATGCCAGATATAGTGATAGCCGTTGGCAGGCAAAAGCTCCATTCCCTCGTCGCTCATGAGATAATCGAGGAAGGCACGCGCCTCCTCCACATGCTCTGCGTTGCGCATAATCGCCGCGCAGGTCAGCATATTGCGGTTAGCATCCTTCACCACAGTGGCAAAAAGATGAGAATGCTGCCGCTCCAGACGCAAAGCATAATCAAGCGGCACCACAGCCACAGTTTTTTTGCCGATATATACCTTATCGACCGCTTCGCCAAAGCCAGATGTATATTCCGGCTCCTGCGCATTAAACCTGCCGGCATAGGCCAGCGCCTCATTCTTACCGCGCAGCTGCCACAGTGAAGTTATCATGCCGTAGCTTGCGCCGCCAAGATTAAAGTCTGCCAGTACAATTTCATCCTTCAGCTGCGGCGCCAGCAGCTCCTCCATGCTCTCCGGCGCATAAAGGCCATAGGCATGCAGATTATTTTTGTTGCTCAAAAAAGCAATATAGCTCAGATACAGACTCGTCCACTGCCCTGTACGGTTGCGCAGCTCCGCCGGAACCTTATAGGCTTCCTTGACGATATAGGGCTGCAAAATCTTCTGCTCATCAGCGAGAAAATATTCCTCCGACGTACCGCCCAGCCAAACGTCAAACTTATTCTGGCGCAGGTAATCAAGACGCTCCTTCTGCGTACCGGCAGGAAGATAGCTGATTTTCACCTTTACGCCTGTCGCCTTGCTATAGTTTTCGGCAAACAACTCGGTTAATTTCTTGCCCATACTGCTGCAAAGCATAAGCTGCTTCGGCTGCGGCGCCTGCTCCTGACCGCAGCCTGCAAGCATCACTAAAAGCAGCAGCAGGGCTATGCTTTTAAAAAACATATTTCTATGCATCATTGTTCCGCCTTTCTTCTGCTATTATAGCATGAAATGAAAGAGTTTAGTGGATAACTTTTAATTACATCATACTATACGAACCTAAAAATTCTCTTGACCAAATCCCCAACCTCTTATATACTATTCAATAGGATAGGAGGTATTCTATGTACACGGAGGTAGCATCATGAACGTTTACGACAGCATTATGGCAGGCCTTAACCAGGCTGTAGACTACACACAAGGGAACTGCCCGCAAGCCCAAACACATAAAATCAAGGTTGAACCACTCGAATCCTTCAAGCCTGAAGACATAAAGCTCATCAGAACTAATCTGCAAATGACTCAGGTTATTTTTGCAGCTATTTTAGGTGTTTCAAAAAAAACAGTAGAAGCATGGGAGCAAGGGATTAATTCTCCCAGCGGTCCTGCAAGCAGATTATTAAAAATGTTTAAAGACAATCCAGCTAATGCACAAATGCTGGTGAAAAGCGTATAAGCTAAGACATAACAAAAGTGGCTGTTGCACCAAGCTTAATTGATGCAGCAGCCACTCTTTTATTTTCTCTTAGTTTTTATCAAAAACCATAACTCTGTCAAAGTCCAGATATACCTTGGAGCCATCAGGAATAGCGTTCAGATCTGCGCCCTTCACGATAACGCGGATATCATGACAATGTACATTTACACGATAATCAACAGCATCACCCAGATAGAAGCGGTGCGTGAGCAGTCCCTCTACCTGACCGCCGCTCAGCGACATAGTAATGTTCTCCGGACGAACGGCAATCGTAGCTTCACCCGTAATCTTGCTGGTGTTTGGGAAGGAAAGATTGCTGCCCTTGATGAATACGCGGTCACCCTTAACCTCGCCGTCGATGAAGTTAACCAGACCGATAAAGTCTGCAACCATCTTGTTGGCAGGCTTGGTATAGATTTCATGCGGCGCACCAATCTGCTGCACGACGCCCATGCTCATAACAACAACGCGGTCACTCATAGCCATTGCTTCACCCTGGTCATGGGTTACATAAACAACGGTAATGCCAGTTTTCTTTTGAATTTCCAAAATTTCAAAGCGCATAGACTCACGCAGCTTCGCATCCAGGTTGGACAGCGGCTCGTCAAGAAGCAGCAGGCCCGGCTGTGCTACCAGCGCACGTGCCAGCGCAACACGCTGCTGCTGGCCACCGGAAAGCTGATTAGGATAACGCTTGCCATATTCACCCAGATGTACAAGCTCCAGCATTTCCTGAACACGACGTTCACGCTCAGCCTTGTCTACCTTTTGGATTTTCAGCGGATAGCCAACATTTTCAGCTACAGTCATGTGCGGCCAAACTGCATAGGACTGGAATACCATGCCGATGTCGCGTTTTTCCGGCGGAGTAAAGCTGCTCTGGATAGAAGAGCTTACGCAATGGTCGCCGATATAAATTTCGCCCTCAGTTGCGCGTTCAAAGCCTGCAATCATACGTAGAGTCGTGGTCTTGCCGCAGCCAGAGGGACCGAGGATGGAAACAAATTCGCCATCCTTTACAACTAAATTAAAATCATTTACAGCAGTTACGCTGCCAAAACGCTTAAATACATGCTCAATTCTTACCTCAGACATTTATTTGTTCACTCCTTGTTAAATACCAACGTTACCTTTGGAAAGCTTGTTCAGAATCAGGTTGCCAATCAGGACAATCATCAGAATGATTACAGAAAGCACGGATGCGTTCTGAGTATCAGCATAGGTCTGCAGCTCATACAGCAATACGCCGATGGTTTTTGTGTCACTACCGTACAGCAGCAGGGACATGGTCAGCTCGTAGAAGGACGGCATGAAAATCAGGAACCAGCCTGCAATTACGGAAGGAGCAATCAACGGAATGATGATGTCCTTGCAGCAGCGCAGCCAGTTAGCACCAGAGTTCAGGGCAGCCTCCTCCAGAGAAATGTGTACCTGACTCAGAGCAGCGGCAATAGTGCGCACGGACATAGTCATGTACTTAACCAGATAGCTGACGATAATAATCCACATTGTAGAATACATATTCAGGCCGAAATTACCGCTAAAGGTAATAATCAAAGCCAAAGCGATAACGATGGACGGAGTAGAACCGCCAATTACTACCAGCAGGTCAGGAATGCTGCGGCCTTTGATTTTGGTCTTAACAGCCAGATAAGCAACAAACAGGCTGACAAGAGTACCGATGGTAGCAGCAATAACACCGTAAACAACAGAGTTCCAGACGCTTTCCATATACTGTGCACTGGTAATAACAGGAATCCAAGGTTCAATACCGATATTAGACCATTCGATAGGCTTAGACATGGACTTCAGGAAGGAAGTCAGCACGATGGAACCTAAGGGAATAATTACAGCAATTGAGCCATACAGACCTACTGCAAAGAAAGCAGGCCATTTCCATTTGCCAAGCTCAACAATGTTAGGACGGGTAGATTTACCGGAAATAGTGGTGTAATCCTTACGACCCATCATCCAGGTCATGCCCATCAGCAGGAAGTTGGCAATAAACATCAAAGAAGCAGCCAGAGCGGTGGAATCACGCACACCGGCATCATCGCCCATATAAATATAGGTTACGATACGCGTAGTCATAACCTCGATATTACCTGGCATACCAACAATGGAGGGAATACCGAAGCAGGAGCCTGCCGCAATGAATACCAGCAGACCGCCGGCAAGAATAGACGGTGCCATCAGCGGCAAGGTTACGTCCAATACAGTACGCAGCGGAGAAGCACCACTTACACGCGCAGCCTCCTCCAAGGTCGGGTCCATCTTCTCCATAGCACGAGAGATGGTAATGAAGGCAAAGGGTGAATAGAACAATGTCAATACCCAAGCCAGACCCCAGAAGGTGTAAATATCAAAGGGCGCTGTTTCCAAGCCAAAAATAAACTTAAAAACGTTATTCAGGTAGCCAACGCTAGGATTCAGAAGCTGCACCCAGGCGATTGCGCCAACATAAGGCGGAATCATATAGCTGGAAACCAAAAGAGTACGGAAGCCTTTTTTGCCCGGCATATCGGTACGGCCAACAAGCCACGCCAGCGGAAAAGTAATAATAACGCTGGCAATCATAACCATCAGAGACAGCTCTACGGTATTAGTCAAGGCCTTCCAGTTGACGTCCGCGCTGTACACATTACGGTAATTTTCTAGGTTAATAGCACCATCCTTAACAACGCTGTCAAAAAGCAAAATCCCCATCGGGAAAATTACAAAATAAAGCAGCAGCAGAACGGATAGTGAAATGACAATAGTTTTACTGTTAATTCGTGATGAAAGCATGGAAAGTAAGGTTCTCCTTCCCTAAAATCTAAAAAATAAAGTAGTATTTCAATCTAAACTATAAAGCAGGAAAAACAGGGAGCGCCAAAGCGTCCCTGTTTTGCCTATGGATTACTTTAACAGGTATAATTATTTGTCCATAACGCGTTTACGGAACTCTTCCTTGATTTGAGCGTTATTATCAGCCAATTTTCTCCAGTCAACTTTAATCTTGCTATCGGTCAGACCCTTAGTAGGAACGGAACCAATCGGTTCTTTAACGTCGCCACGAACAGAGTGCATCCAGCCCTTAACAACTGCTTGCTGACCTTCTTTAGACAACCACCAGTCAACCAATGCTTTTGCACCTTCAGGATTCTTGGTAGTATTGAAAATAGCGATAGGAGACGGAACTTGGATTACGCCGTCACTCGGATAGATAACTTTCAGCGGCTCTTTCTTGGTGTTAGCAAGCTTCAGGATGTTTTCTTCCAGAATCATTGCTGCTGCATATTCGCCGGTCAACAGCTTGTTTTGAATAGCGGAGTTGCCTTCTTCAACACGCAGGCCGTTAGCTTTCAGCTTGTCGAAGTATTCCCAGCCATATTTGTCAGCCAGGGCGCCAACTGCTACATAAGCAGTGCCGGACAGCATCGGGTTAGGCATAGCAATTTTGCCTTTCCATTTCGGATCAGTCAGATCAGTCCAGTTTTTCGGAGCGTCCTCTACCTTCAGCTTATCAGCATTGTAAGCAATAATCATGTTGCAGACACGAACTGCATACCAGGAGCCATCCTCTGCTTTATCATTGATCAGGTTTGCCTCTTCTTTGGATTTGTACGGAAGCAGAAGCTTTTGATCCTGCAGCTTCAGGTAGTAGGAAGGATCAGCAACCATCAATACGTCGGCAGCAATCTTTTTAGCTTTGATTTCGCCGGTAATCTTAGTAACAACCTTTTCAGTGCCGCCCTGGAACCAGTTAACCTTCATATCGGGGAATGCCTTAGCAACATTCGGTTTGCACATATTGTCAATAATATCAGGATAGATGGAGGTATAAACCATCAGTTCACCTTTAGTGCCACCAGCCTTGTTATCAGCCTTTTTGTCACCGCCGCCGCAGCCAGCCAAAGCTACGGACATTGCTAAAATCGCTGCTGCGCCAAGCATCCATTTAGATTTTTTCATTGAGAAACACTCCTTTTCGAATCATCATTGTTATACATAAACGTAGTGTAACATCCATTCTACACCTATATTTGATAAATTCGCTACAGGAGCGTTTTCCCCTGCTTACACTTTACACTTTTTTAACATATTTTTTACTTTTTGTGTCACTTTTACGTTATTTAGACGGACATTCCACCATGAGATTACATTCGACATTTTTTGTCCTATATGGTCTTTTTTTGTCCCGCTTTATTTCGTGCAGATATAGTTCAGCTCCCACGCCGGAACATATGGATGCTTGCGCAGATAGATTTTGTACTGCGGCACTATTTCCTGCAGCAGCAGCGGCAGGCGGAATAAGTCTACATCATAATGATAGGCAGCGACAAAAAGCTTCGGCGCAGCCTTCTGCAGCGTTTCCCTGCCGCCTGCCAGGGCCTGCAGCTCTGCTCCCTCCACGTCCATCTTAATCAGGCTGACCTCACGCCCCGCTGCCAGCGCATCAATTGTCGTTACCGGCACAGTTTTTTTCTCCGCACCGATAAAAGTCGACTGACGGCCACCGCTGTCGCTGAAGCCAAGCTCGCCCTGCTCGCTCCAGATGCCTGCCTCATGCACCTCCACTGGCAAGCCGCGCTCCGCCAGCTCCTCTGCCAAAATGCGCAGCTTGCGGCAGTTACGACGGTCAGGCTCCACCGCCACCACCTCGCGCCACTGCCAGTCCGTCAGCTCTCCGAGCTCACGTATCGTATCGCCGTTATAAGCGCCCAAGTCCAGATAAACCTCGTCCTGCGCAGGTGCCAGCAGCTCACGGATATCCTCCACACGCTGCGTCTCGCACGCAAAAAGGTACTTGATTTTGCCGCTTAGCTTATAATTGAGCGTCGCGCTGAACACCTCGCGCGACCTGTCGTCAGCCAGCAGGTCATACGCTGCCTGCAGCTCCGTTTCGTACCTTTGCAGCCACGCGTTGCTCACCGTCTCCTCTTTCTCGAACAGCGGCAGGTGCGGCGCTACGACCTCCTGCTCTGCGTCCAGCTCTGCAAAGCGCTGCAGCACCTCCGGCCTTTCGCTCGCAAAGGCTATAACCACGAGCAGCTCCTCGCCCAAACGCTTCTTCAGTATATCATAGCGCTCTACCGTAAAGCCGCGGAACTGCTGTCCGCGTACAAACTCGTCGCTGGCAAACACGCCCTGCACCTTGACCTGATTTTCCTCACACCAATCAAGAATCTTATCTGCTCCGTTACCCATACCGTAGAGCACTAACGGCTTTGCGCACTCGCGCATTCTTTCCCAAACGCTCTTTGTTTCTTTAATAAAGCTTAACAAAGCCTGTCACAACCTTTCTCACAAAAATCTCGGTAAGCAGACGCTTCCCGTCGCGTTTATCATTATATATTTTAATTATACACTATCTTGCTAGTGACTGTACGGTCTAAATATGCTAAAATAGTATTAATAAAAAAAGTTTTTTCTACTAATACAAAACTCACGGAGGTTTATGACATGTCACTTTTAGAATCTGGCGAAAATTATCTCGAAACTATTCTTATTCTCGGCAAACGCAACGGCAGTGTCCGTTCTATAGATATTGCAGAAGAAATGGGCTTCACCAAGGCCAGTGTCAGCCGCGCTATGAGCATCTTAAAGCGCGATAACTATATCATCATGGAGCCTGACGGACGCATCCTGCTGACTAAGGACGGTCAGAAAAAAGCCGCAGCTGTTTATGACCGCCATGTAACGCTCACCCGCTTCATCAACGAAATCCTGCATGTTGATGAAGCTATTGCCGAAAAGGATGCCTGCCGCATTGAGCACATCATCAGCCCCGAAACCTTTGCCGGCATCAAGGCTATGCTGAAAAACTAACCTTTATCTATGCTTTTAGGAGGTCTGCTATGAAAAAGCTTCTCGTGTTTATGCTCACATTCATTATTCTGCTCTGCGTCAACGTTTCCTGCTTTGCTAACAAGCCCTATACGCATCCCGAATATAAATTCAGCGCCATAAAAGAGCTTCATATTACCCAGATTGAAAATCTTGAAGGCGAGCCCTCACGCTATTTCCACGTTGATGAAAACGCAGACAACAAGGTGCTTGCTGCTATTTTGCAAGCTGCAGGCAAGCAAAAGCTAATTGTTGCGGACGAAACCGCAAATCCTCTGCCAGAATACAACAAAGACAAAATCGTCCGTCCCGATTATGCGCCGAAGGATGTTGAGCTGCGCGTAACTATAAATCACTTCGGCTACAGAACAGTTTTTGTTCCCGGCCATTTCGAGGATTACACGACTACAGAAACACATTACTACTATGATAAAGAGGGAAGACGCCAATCCTGGACGGAGAACGTTGTCCGCCAGCGCTGGATACCGGAATCTACCTATCCGCAGGCCTATATGAGTATTACCTACAACTTCTATGATTTAAAAAACGGTACTCTTATTGCATCCTTCAGTGACAACCGCAACCGCGATTATGAAAACGACCCGGCAGACGGAATGCTTGGCCGTTCTGTGAAGGACTGCTTCAACAAAATCTTTAAAAAATAACTATTTATAAAAGAAATTACTGCTTGTGCAAAGCTTCGTCCAGAAGAATATTTTGGTCAAACTGCGCACAAGTATTTTTTTATGCCAAAATATAATAGGAAATCGTATTATTACTCTTGACATGTCATATAGACGTGATATAATACAAAGAAATAGGGTAGTTAAAAACCCTATCGTATTTTCGATGATTATGAATATCAAAGGAGTGCTTTAAACATGAAAAGCTTGAAAAAATTTGCTGCTGCATCTATGACCTGTGCTGCACTGTTGGGCTTTGCCGCTACTTCCCACGCTGCATATCAACTGAACGACGAAGTTAAGGACGCTACCCCGGCTCTGCTGATGGCATCCCAAGTAGGTGTAAAAACTAATGTAAATCCTGCTTTGGCTAACCTGCCGAACAAAGATGCTATCGTAGTAATGAGCTTCGGTACCACCTTCAAAGATAGCCGTGAAAAAACCATCAACCCGACCGTTGAAGCTATCAAAGCTGCTCATCCTGGCGTAAAGGTTGTTACCGCATATACCTCTCATATCATTATTGACCGCGTAAAAGCTAACGAAGGCATCACTATTCCGACTCCGGAAGAAGCTTTGGCTCAACTGAAAGCAGAAGGCTATACCCGTATCGCTCTGACCTCTCTGGATATCATTCCTGGCATGGAATATGCTTATAAAGATGCTGTTTACAACCTGCATAAAAACGACTTCAAAAAAATGACCTTCGGTACTCCGCTGATGTACTGGCAAGGCCAAGAAGGTCAAGCTGACGATATTACCGAAACCATGAAGGCTCTGTCCACCCAGTTCCCGAAAACTGGCAAAAAAGACGCTATCCTGATTATGGCTCACGGTACTCCGCATCCGTCCAACGCTTACTATGCAGTAATGCAAGACCGCCTGAATGAGCTTGGCTACACCAACGCTTACATCTTCTCCGTAGAAGGCTGGCCGCATCTGGACACTGTTGTTCCGCAGCTGAAAGCTAAAGGCATTAAAAATGTAACCATGATGCCGCTGATGATGGTTGCTGGCGACCATGCTAACAACGATATGGCTGGTGACGAGCCGGATTCCTTCAAGTCTCAACTGCAAGCAGAAGGCTTCAAAGTAAGCACCTACATCCATGGTCTGGGTGAAAATGCTGCAGTGCAAAAACTCTTCGTTGAAAGAGCAAACGAATCTTGGGACGCTCTGCAAGCTAAATAATTCTAGCTTTCTCGATTATACTTTCTAACACAAATACTCTCCGCCTCATCTTGAGCACGGAGAGTATTTTATGTTAAACTTACTTGTAAACTAAAAAACGAGGTGCCAAAAATGGACAACAAAAAAGCTATGGTGGTTATCAGCTTTGGTTCCACCTTTGACGAAACCCGTACTCATGACATCGGCGGTATCGAGCAGGCGCTTGCCGCTGCCTTTCCTGCCTATGACCATTTCCGCGCATTTACTTCGGTAATTATCCGCAAACGTCTTGCTGAACGCGGCATCAAAATTGATGACACCGAAACCGTGCTGAAAAAGCTGCAAGAAAAAGGCTATGAGGAGGTTATTCTTCAGCCTACGCATCTTCTGCATGGTGAGGAATTTGAGCAAAAGGTACTGTGCCTGCAAGAAAAATACGCCCATGCCTTCAAAAAAATACGCATCAGCCATCCTTTAATCGACAGTGATGATGATTTCAGCCTGGCCGCTTCTGCCATCGCCGCTCAAGTACCCACGCTCGCAGACGACGAGGGTGTTGTCTTTATGGGCCATGGCACACCGCGCAATAACAACAAAGCCCATGGCTATACCTATGTCAAGCTGCAAGAGATTTTCGATAAGATGGGCTTCCCCGCTATTGTCGGCACCGTTGAAGAGGAGGATACACCAAATCTTGAAGCCGTGCTGGAAAAGCTCAAGGAGCGCGGCTATAAGCATGTACATATGTACCCGCTGATGGTAGTTGCCGGCGACCATGCTAATAACGATATGTACGGTGATGAGGACGACAGCTGGAAGACGCAGATCGAAGCTCTCGGCATCAAGACCACCGGTCACCTCTGCGGTCTTGGTCGTGCAAAGTCAATTCAAGCGCTTTATGTGCAGCATGTACTGCGTGCACTGTCTATTTAAACTAGACATTTTTTATTTAAAAAACCTGTATACTTCTAAAAGTGTAAAGAAGTATACAGGTTTTTTTGTTGCTTCCGCTTCTTTTCGTATGATATAATTGAATTACCAAAATTTTTTGTGCAACATTTTCAAGGAAGAAAGGATGATGCAAATGGGTATTACAATTTCTGCACTGGTAACTTTTTGGGTAGGTTATCTGATCTACAAAAAGTTCAAACCCCAACCAGTTCTGTTCATGGGTGGCATGATCATGATGTACCTGGCAAGCGTTTTAGGCTATGGTCAGATTCTTGGTGCTAAAGCAACAACTGGTTCTGTCTTCTTCGATGCGTTCGAATTTATTCGCGCAACCTTCAGCTCCAACGTCGGCAAGCTGGGCCTGAACATTATGTCCGTAGGCGCTTTCGCCAAATATATGGATAAAATCGGCGCTTCCCGCTCCCTCGTTCGTCTGACAATCAAACCGCTGATGGCTTTAAAATCGCCTTATCTCGTAATGAGCGGCACCTGGGTTGTTGGTATGCTTATCGGTCTGTGCATCAACAGCGCATCTGGTCTGGCTATGCTGCTTATGGTTACCATGTTCCCGATTCTTCTCGGTCTTGGTGTGAGCCGCCTGTCTGCAACCGCAGCAGTTGCTACTACCCTTTGCTTTGACTGGAGCCCTAGTGACACCGGCACTATCCTCTCCGCAGAGACTGCAGGCGTTGATCCTGTATTCTACTGGAGCCATTATCAGGTACCCATCGTTGCCGTTGCCTTCGTTGTTGTCGGCGTACTGCATTACCTGACTCAGAAATACATGGACAAACGCGATGGTCATGTTGTTAAACCGATTGAAGTAGAAAAGGTTCAGGACGAAGCTGATAATGCTCCGACCGCCTACGCAATTCTGCCGATTATTCCGCTGGCGCTGATTCTTTGCTTCAGCTCCCTGTGGATTACCTGGATTAAAATGAACATCGTTATGGCTATGTTTATCGGTCTGTTTGTTGGCGTTATCTGCGAATTCATCCGCTGGCGCGACGGCAAGAAGGTTTTTGGCGACGTGCAAACCTTCTTTGACGGTTTAGGCCTGCAGATGGCTAACGTTATCACCCTGGTTGTTGCTGGTCAGACCTTCGCGAAAGGCCTGCTTTCCATGGGCGCTATCAACACCCTGATCGACGGCAGCAAAGACTTAGGCTTCGGCCCGATGTCTATGATGCTCGTAATGGTTGCTATCATTGCTGTATCCGCAGTTGTTATGGGCAGCGGCAACGCTCCGTTCTTTGCCTTCGCCGCTCTGACCCCGGCAGTTGCAGCCCACACCGGTCTGCACCCCGTACTGATGCTGCTGCCGATGCACTTTGCAGCTTCCATCATGCGTAACTGCTCCCCGATTACCGCGGTTATCGTTGTATCCTCCGGTATGGGCGAGGTTTCCTCGTTTGATCTTGTTAAACGTACTGCTATCCCGATGGCAGGTGCTATGATTACCACTATCGGCATGACCTTCTTATTCTACTACACCGGCTGGTAAGAAGAGCTTTAGTAAGTTATTGTAAAGTTTATACGTAAAACAAGCCCCCGCTTTTCACCTACGTGAGCAGCGGGGGCTTTCGTGAAAGGAGTCCCTATTATGTTTATCTGCGACTGTCATTGTGACACACTTACCGAATTATACAAGAAAGGCACCAGCATTTACGCCAACGACCAGCATTTTGATATCCAGCGTCTGATTGCGCTCGGCGGCGGCCTGCAATTCTGCGCTATTTATGTTCCCACGCAGGAATTCCGCTATTACGGTGGTCTGCGCTATACCCTGAAATACCTCGACAAGTACCTGCAGGAGGTAAAAAAGCTGCAGGCTGACGGCATTGACGTGCTGCAGGTGCGCACGAAGGCAGACGTTGCCGACGTGCTCAACCACAAGGCAGCAACGCTGCTGGCGATTGAAGAGGGCGGCGCTATCGACGGCAGCCTGGAGGCTCTGCGCTGCCTGTATGAGCTTGGCGTGCGTGCCATGACGCTCACCTGGAGCAACCGCAACGATATCGCTGACGGTGTCAACGAAGAAAAAAGCGGCGGCGGCCTGACCGTCTTTGGCCGTCAGGTTGTCGCTGAAATGAACAAGCTGGGTATGCTTGTCGACGTTTCCCATATCGCTCCTGCCGGCTTCTGGGATGTTATCGAAGCCAGCACCAAGCCGATTATCGCAACGCATTCCAACGCCAAGGCCCTCTGCCCGCATCCGCGTAACCTCGACGACCAGCAGATTAAGGCTATCAACGAAAACGATGGTCTTATCGGTATCACCTTCGCCGGCCAATTCCTTGAAAAAGATTACAACGATGCCTGCATCGAAAGTGTTTACCGCCATATCGACCATATGCTGAACCTCATGGGCAACGATGACCATATCGGCTTCGGCAGCGACTTTGACGGCATCAGCCATCCGCCCTATAATATTCAGGGCGTACAGGACTACAAGCCGCTCGTCGACTTCCTCGCTACCAAATACAGCGACAGCACCATCGCTAAAATCACCCACCAGAACGTACTCAGCCTTTTAGGCAAGGTACTGTAAAACGAAAAAGAATGCCGCATAGCTGCCGGCGCTTCTCTACCCCTAGAAGAAACGTCCCAGCCGTGCGGCAATTTTTTATGCTCTTTTAAATCTTTACGTCGAGCGAAGCGCTTACGCCAACGCCCTGTACGCGGTTAACATCTCTATACGAAACATTGTCGACAGGAATCAGCACCTTGCAGCGCACGCCTAAAAGCGTCTGCTCAATCATCAGCGCTGCCTTAACCTGGTCAACCTTCGACTGTGGGCCTGATACCTGTGCTGCACCGGCACGGCTGCCATCGCCTACAGAAATAATCGGCACAACCTTCGTGGCATCTGTCGTCCCTACGCCATATTTCATCGTTACCTTGTTAATGGCATCATTCAAGGCCGGAGCCGTAGCATCAACAACGTAGCCTACCGCACCGCCCTTGAGCACCTTGTCTAAAATACCGGCCTGCGCCGATGGCATACTATTGCCCAAAATAAAGCCTGCTGCCAGTGCCGCAGCAATCCATTTCTTGTTCTGCATCTGCAAGTACCTCCTCTGTTATTATCTTTACTTATATATTATTCGACAGTACCCGCAAAATGCCTTGCGTAAATTTTGTGAAATTATTTGTTTGCTACCATCAAGCCATCATATTGCGCATTATACGGCACGCGCTGCTGTACCTTAAGCACCTGTCCGGGGTAAACATGCAGCGTTTTTAAGTCGTTGCTGTTTTGAATACGATACATTACCTCGCGTACATCCTCATTCTCAGACGTATGTGCACAAGCAATATCCCACAGCGTATCGCCATGCTTTACAACAACCACAGCCTCACGATAAGACGGAGTTTCTCCAAACAAAAAATTAAAGCAAGCAAACAGTATACATGTGCAGCAGAATCCGACTAAAAAAGCTTTCATATTTTTCACCACCCGACAAATTTTTGTTTGTCTATATTTTAATACAACGGACGAACTTTGTCAACGGTTTCATGAATTTTTGTTTGTCTTTTTCTGAGCTTTTGCGAACATATCACTAACTTCTCATATCTATATTGTTCCACGCATAAAAAAAATTGCTGACAGCAAGCTGCCAGCAATCTCGTAAGCCTTAATGCACTACCCACATATAAAACGGAATCACCACAATCGCCAGCACCGTGCTCACCGCCGTAAGCATCGCCGCGTACTTGTAGTCGCCGCCATAGCTTTTAGCGACAATCGCCGTGTTCGTCATTGCCGGCATCGCCGCCATGATAACAAAAACCTTTTCCATCATCGGCTCAAGATGAAAGAACGGAATAATCAAAAACACAATCCACGGACAGATAAGATAACGCCCGAGCATTGCTGCTACGAGCTCCTTGCCTAAGGCAATTTCATTCCAGTTCGTCTTGCTCATCGCAATGCCGATAAAAAGCATCGCCAGCGGTGTCGTCATGCTGCCCAGATAATGAAATGAACGGAAAATCGGCTCCGGCAGCGACCACTCCAAAAGCACCATCGCCACACCCAGCATAAAGCCCATAAGCGGCGGTGACATAATGCTGCGCAAGGTTTTCCAGCTAAACAAAGGCGTTTCCGTTCCGCTGCAGGTTGCCAGATCGTGAAAGGCAATCGTCCAGAACAGTGTCGTGTTAACCATGTAATAAATCATAATATATGGTGCGCCCGCATCACCGAAGAGCGCAATGCCCAACGGCAGGCCGATGAAAATCGTGTTGGAAAACGCCACGCACGTCGAAAAAATCCCCTGATGCGCACGCGGCACGCCAATCATTCTGCCCAGAAAAATGCTGATAAAATAGCCTGTCAGCATCGAAATCAACGGCACTATGAGCCCGTGCGACAGGCTGATGAGCTGGTCGTGCTTGAACTGGCTTAAAATATTCGTCAGCATATACGTCGGCAGGCAGACATAGTTCACAAGCCGCGAAATCAGCGCCACGCTTTCTTCGCTGAACCAGCCTTTGCGCTCCAGATAAAAACCGACTGCCACCATAATCAGGATGGTCAGAATGCCATTAAAGGCGTGTAAAACTATTTCCATAATGTTCCCCTCATAAATAAAATTTACCGAAGCCTATACGACTTCGGTATTTTTCTTAGTTCTTGGATTTTTTTACTTCTTCTAATTTATTTTTCATCCAGTCAATCATGGCTACCTTACCGAACTCATGCCATGTTGCGCATTCAGTATTCTTGGCAATATACTCGTTCCACTTATCCTGATTAACGTTTTCAACCTCCATCAGGTTCATGATACCGAAGCCGCTGCGCCAGATCATATCATCCATAGAGGTAAATTTGCTGTTCTCCTGTAAGAATTTCGGATTGAACAGCTCCTGAAAGCTCACCTTGTTCAGAATCTTCGCCAGCTCCTGATCCTCAGTGAAAATTCCCAGATAATATTTAAAGGTTTTATCTAATTTATTCTTTTCCATGCTTCATCCTCCAGAAAAATTTTTCGTAAGCCTGCTGTCTCACGGCAGCATATATGTTATTGTAACACAAAACCACGACAAATGGCACTACTATTTTCTAATTTAAACGCAATTGTAACAAAAAAGGAAATCTGCACGCTAAAGCGTTGAATTCCTAGTAAAAGCATAGTAAAATAAGGTTTATAAGAAAGGTTGTGACAGCATGAAAATCTCTACCAAAGGACGCTATGCGCTACGTCTGATGCTAGATTTGTCGATTAACCATACAGGTTCCTATATTCCCTTAAAGACCATCGCGCAAAGGCAGCATATTTCAGATAAATATCTCGAGCAGATTATTCATCTTTTGAGCAAGAACGGCCTTGTGCAAAGCGCCCGCGGCGCTATGGGCGGCTATCGTCTTGCACGCACGCCTGAGCAATACAACGTAGGCGAAATTCTGCGCATTGTCGAGGGCAGCTTGGCGCCTGTGTCCTGTCTGGACTGCGCTACTCCCTGCGATAAGATTGACTCCTGCATCACCGTCGGTCTCTACAAAAAAATTCAGGACGCGATTGATGAAGTGGTTGACCACACCACGCTGGCAGATATGATTAATGAATATCGCAGCAAGCATCAGGATAAGCCTGATTATATGATTTAATATCAAGCCTGCAAGCAATCTATACTACTAACCTAGCCTTTATGACCTTAATTTTTTCTAAAGCGAGGAGATTATTATGAACAGAGAAGAAGCTTGGAAATTACTCACCGAATATAACAAGGAGTCCTTTCATCTGCGCCATGCGCTGACCGTTGAAGGTATCATGCGCTATTTTGCCAAGGAATTAGGCTATGGCGACCAGGAGGAATACTGGGGCAACGTCGGTCTTTTGCATGACCTGGACTTTGAGCTCTATCCGGAGGAGCATTGCGTTAAATCGCAGGAGCTCATGCGCGCGCACAACGTTGACGAAAGCATCATCCGCTCTACTGCCAGCCACGGCTACGGCCTGACCGCTGCCAACATCGCCCCGGAGCATCAGATGGAAAAGGTGCTGTTCGCTATCGACGAGCTGTCCGGCCTCATCGGTGCCGCTGCCCTTATGCGTCCGTCTAAGAGCGTGCAGGATATGGAGCTGAAGTCACTCAAGAAAAAATTTAAGGATAAGCATTTTGCCGCTGGCTGCAGCCGTGACGTTATCAAGCAGGGCGCAGAAATGCTCGGCTGGCCGCTCGACGAGCTTATGGAAAAAACCATCGCCGCTATGCGCGTCGATGAAGCAGCCATCAACGAAGTCTGTGACAAGCTATGAGCAGGCCTGCGTTGCTCGTCTGCGCCCTACTGCTAGCCGCCGCAGGCACGGCTTGTGCCGCTACGCCTGACGAGCTGTGGCAGGCTTATCAGAAGCGTCCTGACATCGTTTCGACAACGCCTGTCAAGCCAAAGCCGCACGAGCTGCCGCCTATCACAGTAGAGCCGAAGGAGAGCACGCCTGACGCTTCTGCCAACGTCAAGGAGCAGAGCGAGCAAGCTCAAACGCCAAACGCTGCTCAGGCAAAAGTCCAGGCGCAAGCTGCCCCTGTCGTCAGCAGCAAGCCTGTTGCTGACGCAGCTAAGCCAAAGCCTAAACCAAAGCTCAGCCTTGTCGGCAAGCCGCCGCTGCCACGACAGTTTATGCGTACACCGCAGGCAACGGATTTCGAGCAGGTGACGAGCGTAAGCGGCGGCTATAGCCTTGCTTTGCCGCGCATTTTCGGCGCAAATCCTCTGTCCGGACTGCCGCAGACCGATGGCGCTATGCTTGTACGCACAGCAGGCAACATGCTGATGTGCGCCGTAACCATGCTCGACACAGGCGACACCGTCAGCTTTGACGCGCAGCAGCCGCTGCCCAAGTACGAAAACACCAAGGTCTACCTGCATTGGCAGCACGGAACTGCACTCCTTTGGAGCTGCAAGCTGAGCCGCCAAAACGATTACCATGGCGATAAAATACTGCTGGAGGCTGAAGCCACACAGAACGACAGAACCTATCAAATGCTTTTCGTCATGCCAGCCAAGCGCTATACTGACCTGCTGCCGCAGGCTGTATACGCTCTCGACAGCTTCAAACTGAATTAAAATAAGCGTAGGACGCGAAAAATTTTCGCAGCTCCTACGCTTGTTTTTTATGCTAATAGTATATCGGAAGATTATTCCTTGCTTGCCGCAAAGGTATTCGTCAAGGCCGCAAAATCCTCCAGGCTCAGAGTTTCTGCGCGACGCTTGCCGTCTACACCAGCCAGCTCCAGCCATTTGGCAACCTGCTCGCCCTTGATGCCCATATTCTTCAGCGAATTGTTGAGCATCTTGCGGCGCAGCGAGAACGCAGCCTTCACCACGCGGAAGAACAGCGCTTCATCGCAAACCTCCACAGGCGGTTTCTCACGACGCTTGCAGACGATAACTGCCGAATCAACAGACGGTGCCGGAATGAACGAGGAAGGCGGTACGATAAAGGCAATCTCCGGCTCTGTATAATACTGAATCGCCACAGACAGCGCACCATAATCCTTGCCGCCCGGCTTTGCAGCCATACGCTCAGCGACCTCCTTTTGCACCATCGCCACCAGACGCTCCATCGGCAGACGCTTCTCCAGCAGTGCAAAAATAATCGGTGTCGTAATATAATAAGGCAGATTTGCGCACACCTTGAACTCGTCCACGCCCACAGTCTGCATAATATCAACCTGCAAAATATCGCCGTTGACAATGCGCACATTATCATAGCCCTCCAGCGTCGTGTCCAGCACCGGCAACAGACGCTTATCCAGCTCTACAGCCACTACCGAAGCACCGCTTTCGGCCAGTCCCTGCGTCAGCGTACCGATACCAGGACCAACCTCCAGCACCGTATCCTTATCCGACAGCTCCGCAGCCGCTACAATATTGCGCACGATATTTTCATCAATCAAAAAGTTCTGTCCCAGCTTTTTATCTGCACGCAGCTTAAAGCGGTGCAGGATGTGATTAGTCACCTGGGGAGAAGCAATTATCGGTTTATCCACGTTTCACTCTCCAATTTTTGCTAAAGCCGCCGTAAATTCCTCGCGGCTGACACCATAATGATTCAGTCTTTCCAAAAAGCGTTTAGCATTGCCGTAGCCAATGCCCAGCTCTGCTCCCAGAGCATCGCGGCGTGCAGCGGCACTCGGACTGCCATTCAGATTATTTTTAAATAAATCGTTCGCCGTAAACTCCTGCTGCGGACGATATTCATGATGGCGTACCTTCGCCAGCGCCGCCAGAATCGCCTCCGGCTGCGCCTGCTCCACGCCCACATCATTGTGCGCAGTTGCCTGCACCTTCGGAATAAACGCCTGCCCGGCCTCCGGAAAACGCTCCGTCAAAAAGCGGCGGATACGCTCGCCTGCACCGTCCGGGTCAGTCAAAATAATAATGCCGCGTTTTTTATAAGCAGCCTCAATCGCACGCAGAGTGTACGGAGCCAGCGTAAAGCCGCCGGTCTCAATTGTATCTGCCTCCAGTGCCTTGCGGATAGCCACTGTATCCATTTTGCCCTCTACTACGAGCACTTCCTTGAGCATTCTTTGTCCACCTTACTCAGCTAAAATATAAATTTCTACATCGCGTCTGCCCCACTGGATAGCACGATGATAATCATTAAAGAATAAATCTACACGATGACCAAGCATGTCACCGCCTGTATCGCCGGCCATAGCAAAACCATAGCCGGGAATATACATCTTCGTATACATCGGAATAAAGCGCGGGTCGACAGCCACAATGCCCTCATAGGGCACAAGGCCTATCGCCGTTCTGTTGCCTGTCGCTACATAAGCAGAAGCATGCGCGTCGATTTTACGCGTATAACGCTTATAGCCATCGGGCGTATAAACGCTCATTGCCATGCCCTTACGGATAATCTTCGTCTCCGGCTCGACTACAGTATGACGCGTAAGCTCGGTCGTCACATAGGTGCCGTCGCTGTTTTTTACACGTTTGGAGATAACCTTCTCGGTACCCTCCTTGCCGGGGTGGATAATATTCTCTGTACCAAAGTTCAGGTTATAATCCTCCTCGTACTTCACCGGCACCTCCAGAGAGGACTCAGCAAAATGCAGCTCCTCACCGGCACTCAGCACGTAAACCTCCATGTTCGCTACGAGCGGCGTAGCTGCACCGGGATAAACCTGCTCCTCCTTGAAGTTAATCTTCAAGTCCTTCAAAGCTTCACCGACAGTTTCCCTATAGGATTTATATTCCTTCGTTTCTTCACCGATGATAACCTTAAACGGCTTGCCGCGCAGAACCTCTATCACGCTGCCGTCCTGAATACGCTTGCTCTTGCCCTGCAAGCGCCAGCCGTCGCCCTGCTCCAGCACAACGCCTGCACTGGTCAAAATTTTTGTCGGCTTCATTTCGTTCGTATTGAGAACCTTTTTCTGCCCGTCGCAGAGAATAGTCACCTCACGGCTCATGTCAAAGCCCAGCAGGAACGGCACCATCATAATCAAAATTACGGCAGATAATAAACACTGTAAATGTAATCTGCATATATTCTTAGCCATAAAAACCTCCTTAAACGCTTATTATTTTAACATAAAAGGACTAGGACCGTCAAATTTATGACATTTTCCGCATTTAAAGCATATCCTTTAAGTGTAAATTATTTGCATAACTCGCCAGTCACAGCGTTTAAGAAGGTTCTTATTTTACTTATTTCGTTGTATAAAATCTTGCTGCTGCTTCTGTATAGCTGCCGTCAGCGTTATACATGATGAGCGGCGGCAGAACATCTAAGCCATAGCTGCCGCCCTTCTGCATCTCCATGAGAAAAATCCACGCCGGCTTGTCCAGACGCGAATGCACCCATTGCAGACGCTTCGGCTGCAGGCCGTACTTCAAAGCCAGCTGCATGCTTTCAGCAAAGCGCTCCGGCAGCTGCACGAGCGCAAAGCGCCCACGATAGCGTACAGCAAACGCCGCCGCACGGAAAAAATCCTCCAGCGTCGAGGTCACCTCATGGCAGGCAGCGGTGCCAATCTGCCGCACATTGCCGCCAGTACGGTAGGGCGGATTAGCCGCCACCAGGTCCATGCTCTCCGACCGCAGCAGCTGCTTATAATTGCGGATATCGCCATCGACAATCGTGAACTTTTCCTGCAAATTATTGTCCGCAATACTGTGGCGCATCAGCTCCGTAATGCGCGGATTGCAGTCAATCGCCGTCACCTGCTCCGCACCGCGATGCTCCAGCAGCATACTGATGGCACCGGTGCCGCAGCCCAGCTCCAGCACCTTCGCCTTGCGCACCACATGCGGAAAATTGCCTAGGAACACCGAGTCCGTCGTATAAGTAAACTCCTTGGCGTCCTGCCAGATTTTGTAGCCGCAGCCCGGCAGATAATCACAGCGCACGCTGCTTTCCTGCTCAAACATTGTCAGCCTGGGAAGCATCAACTATCTCGTCCCACTCCACCTGAATCGTGTTATCCGGCGCCAGCTGTACAGCCGCAGTGCGTTCACGGCGGTTAATGCCGACAACCTTGCCCTCGCCCATAGGCGTTGCTACCTTGCTGCCCATCTTAGGAATCTCGATGCGCTCACGACGACCGCAGCCGTTGCAGCCATTCTTGCAATACATATGGTTTTCATATTTCAGGCAGCACATCAGCCGGCCGCAGATACCGGAAATCTTCGTCGGATTCAAGGACAGGCTCTGGTCCTTCGCCATGCGGATAGACACAGGCTCAAAATCACCCAGGAAGGTTGCGCAGCACAGCGGACGACCGCAGCTGCCAATACCGCCGAGCATCTTTGCCTCATCACGCACGCCAATCTGACGCAGCTCGATGCGTGTGCGGAAAACGGAAGCAAGGTCCTTTACCAGCTCACGGAAATCAATACGGCCGTCAGCAGTGAAGTAGAAAATAATCTTGTTCACATCAAACGTAAACTCTACATCAATCAGGCGCATCGGCAGCTCATGATTTTTAATCTTGCGCAGGCAGATATTGAACGCTTCCTTTTCGCGGATTTTGTTCTCTGCCAGTTTCATATCGTCGGCCTCTGTTGCCTTGCGCATTACAGGCTTCAGCGGAGAAATAATCTGCTTCTCCTCCACCTCACGCGGGCCGATAACAACCTCGCCATATTCCACGCCGCGCGCAGTCTCGACAATAGCAAAATCGCCCTTCTGCACGCCGGTTTCTGCCGGGTCAAAATAATATATCTTACATGCCTTTTTAAAACGGATACCTACAACTGTCGGCATAATCTCACTCCTTATATGCTTCATCTATTTTCAGCGCCAGAGCCTCCAGCGCCACTTTAACACCAACGAACTGCCCCAGCGCCAGATACGCCTCGCCTGTAGCCGCCAGAGCCTTTTTCAGCCCTGCGACCTGCCAGCCGCGGCATTGCGCGCGCAGCGCGTCGGTTAAATCTATATTATATATTCTATCATAAAGCTGCAATTTACACAGCAGCAAATCGCGAATTAATAATTGCCACAGCTGTACTAAAAGCTGTGCCTCGGCACGCTGCAGCTTGCCATCGAGCCAGGTGCGCCCGGCAAGATAATTCAGCGGCATATTCAGCGGCAGCGCTTCTAAAAAAGCCCACGCCTGCTTACGATATTCCAAAACGTTATAGGCTACGCCATTTTGCTTATCGCCCTCGTAAAGCTTGAGCGCCTGCCCGATAGAGCCCTCTGCCAGTCGCGCCAGCACTGCGGCCTGCTCCTGCGCAATGCCCTGCTCCACAAGCTTTTGCTCCACGAGCGGCAGTGCCACAGGCGCAAAGCGCAGCTGCACCACGCGCGACAATATCGTCGGCAGCAGTCTGTTCACCGAGGTCGCTATCAAAAGCAGCACCCAGCCCTCCGGCGGCTCCTCGACCAGCTTCAGCATGCTGTTGGCAGCCTCTGCCCTCATGCAGTCCACATCATCAATAATGCAGACCTTCGTCGCACCCATGACCGGCGCAAAGGCGGTTTTGCTGATTAAAGCGCGCACCTGGTCTACCGTAATATCCTCATAGCGATTCTTTTCCGTATTGAACTCGCGCTTCACGAGCAAAAAATCAGGATGGCTGCAGTCATGCGCCTCAATATTCATCAGACGGCAGGCCTCACAATGGTCTGTGCCTGTATGCGACTCGCACAGCAGCGCCTTCGCAAAGGCAAAGGCCAGCTCACGCTTGCCCAGGCCCTCGGCACCGCAGAAAAGCAGCGCATGCGGACGCTCCTGCGCCTGCAAATAATTTTTTAAAAATGCTTTTTGAGCTTCATGCCCCAGGATATGCTCCCACATCTCATTTTTCTCCATGCAGCAAAGCACTGAGCGCCTGCTGGACAGAAGCAGCCACCTGCTCCTGACTGCCCTCAGCATCCATAAGCTTCAGCCGCTCCGGCTCCGCCTCCGCGAGTGCCAAAAAGCCCTTGCGCAGCGCCTGCTGGAAATCCAGTCCCTGCAGCTCATAGCGGTCACTCACGCCGCGCTCAGCGCGGCGGCGCACCAGCACCTCCGGCCTGCCGTCAAAAACAAGCGTCAGGTCAGGCGCCAGGCCTGAGCTCGCAAAGCTGCACAAATTACGCAGCATCGCCAGCTCCGCAAGGCTTTTTCCCTGCGACAAGCCTTGATAAACAAGCGTCGAATCACTGAAGCGGTCGCAGAGCACAATCTTGCCTGCTTCTACCGACGGACGCAGCAGCTTATCGACATGCTCGCTGCGCGCCGCCAGATACAGCAGCGTCTGCGTCGTCGTCGTCAAGGGCAGCGACGGGTCCAGCACCAGCTCACGCACTCTTTCTGCTAGCGGCGTACCGCCCGGCTCACGGCTTTCGACAACCTCATAGCCCTGCTCGCGCAGCCACTTGGCGGCTAACGCCAGCTGCGTCGTCTTGCCGCCGCCATCTATGCCTTCAAATGTGATAAATAAGCCCTTCATATCTCTTCCTCAATTCTCGATAATCCGCAGCGTCTGCAAGCTGCTGTCCGCAGGTCCGCTCACCGGCAGGCCCAAAGCCTTCTGCGCTGCACAATAGGCTATGATTTCCTCTGTCACCAGCTCACCCGGCAGCAGCACCGGTATTCCCGGCGGATAGAAGCTCACCTGCTCGCCGCAGATTTTGCCGACAGCCTGCGCCAGCGGCACAGCCTGCTTCTTCCGATAAAACACCTCACGCAAGGGCAGCACGGCCTGCGTCTGCGGCACACGCGCGGCGGCAAGCAGCTGCTGCGGCGCACGCTTATGCGCCTCCAGCTCGCAGAGCACCTGCTCCACACGCGCCAGCATCTCTGTATAATCCGTTGTATTATCTGCGTAGGTAACAAGGAACAAAACGTTATACGCGTCCACTAGCTCCACAGCGATGCGCGCCTTGCGCAGCGCGTCACCGACCTCCACGCCTGTATAGCCCCAGGCAGCGAAGTTCACCGTCACCTTCGTCGTATCCAGACGCAGACCGCCGCAGTCTTCCTCCTCAAGCACACGCAGGCCTGCATGCGCTCGGCACAGACTGCGCAGCTTCTGCGCTGCAATTGCGGCAGTCTCGGACATCTCGCGGCCATAGGCCTGCACCTGCGCCCTCGCTGCATCCAGCGAACCCATCAGCAGATAGTTCGGGCTCGTCGTTGTCAGGATACTCATCACGTCCGCTGCACGCTGCAAATCGAGGTGCTTGCACTGCACATGCAGCAGGCTGCACTGCGTCATCGCGCCAAGGATTTTGTGCGTGCTCTGAGCGCAGGCATCTGCGCCGCACTGCAGCGCGGACGGCGGCAGCAGCTCGCTGAAGCCAAGGTGCGGACCATGTGCCTCATCGACAAGCAGCACAGCTCCCTGCGCATGACAGATAGCAGCAATAGCCTGCACATCTGCAGCAATGCCATAATAATTCGGACTCGTCAGCAGCACAGCCTTAATCGAGCTGTCAGCAAGCAAAGCCTGCTCCACTGCCTGCGGCGTAACCTGCGTCATCAGCCCAAAGTCTGCATTAAACTCCGGCTGCATATAAGTCACCTCTATGCCGCCCAAGACAAGTCCTCCGGCCACGCTGCGGTGCGCATTACGCGGCAGCAGCAGCTTTTCGCCCGGATTCAGCGCCGTCAGCAGCATAGCATGAATCGCCTGACTCGTGCCGTTCACCGCCATAAAGCAGGCATCACTGCCATAGGTCTGCGCCGCCAGCTCCTGGGCCTCCTTGATATAGCTCGTCGGCTCGTGTATATCGTCCAGCTCGCTCATCAACGAAACATCCAGCTGCACGCTCGCGCCCAGCTCGTTGCGCAGCAGACGCTGCATACCGCGCCCGCCCTTATGGCCCGGCGTATGCAGAGGATAAACATCTTCACTTTTATATCGCAGCATCGCCTCCACCAAAGGCATGGCGATAGCTTTTTCCTCTTGCTTCATAATAAGCCTCCATGTTTAGTACATCATTATATTTTATCATATCTGCCACGTTTTTCCTAACCTTTTACAAGCATTTCGTCACGTTTTTCCGCACTTTAGCCTCGCTTTTTGTAACGTTTTTCCATGCTTTTTGCGCCTTATTTGTCACGTTTTTCCTAAACTATAAAAACCGCACCAACGCTAAACGCTGATGCGGTAAGTTCTCTATATTATTTTACAGTCTGCGCCGACGGCTCAACCTCTGCCTTCACGCGCTCCCAAATAACAAATTTGGCCTTGCTGAAACCGTTGAAGGTCGTCGCGCTCGCTGAGGTATAAGCGCCGCAGCTCGGCACGAGCAGCAAATCGCCAACCTTCAGCGGCACCGTCATCCGTCCGCGGAACATGATATCCAGCGAATCACAGCTCGGTCCGGCGAACGTCGCTGCCACCTTCTTCTCGCCCTCACGGAAGCTGATGAGCTTGAAATCCCACTGGTCGAACAATACGCCCGAAAACGTGCCGTACAAGCCCTCATCGAGGAAGTACCACGGCTGACCGCCGCGCTCCGTCACGCCGATAACGCTCGTCACCAGGTTCACAGCCGTGCCGCAGATGTAACGTCCCGGCTCAGCCCAGATTTCTGTATCCGCAAAGTCTTCATCTAAGCGTGCATTAATCTGCTGGAGCATTTCCGGCAGATTGAACTTCACCTTCGGCTCAGGAATGGGGAAGCCGCCGCCAATATCAAGAATGCGCAGCTGCAGACCTGCCGCAGCAGCCTCATCGAACAGCTCTCTGGCGATATCCAGCGCGTGCAGATACGGATCGCTGCTCACCGTCTGGCTGCCTACATGGAAGGCAATGCCGGCCATATCCAGCCCGGCCTCCTTCGCCTGCAGCATCAAGGCCAGAGCATTTTCGCGTGCCGCGCCAAACTTTTTATTTAAATCAACATGCGCCGACGAATTGTCAATGCGCAGTCTTAAAAGCAGCGTCGCCTCAGGACACTGCGCCTTAATTTTATCTATTTCACTTGCGCTATCAAAGGTCATCTTGCTTACATGACAGCTGCGGCATGCCGCCAGACCTGCGCCTGTCTTGACGGGGTTGGCATAAATCATTCTGCCGCCCTCGATGCCTAAATCGTGCAGAGTGCGGATTTCGCCATCACTCGCCACATCAAAGCATGAACCCATATCTGCCATCACGCGCAAAATCTCCGGATGCGGATTTGCCTTAATCGCATAATGCACCTTGATACGCGGAAGATATTTCTTCAACACCTTATAATTTTTCTTAATTTCGTCCAGAGACAGCACCAAAAGCGGTGTACCAAAACGCTCCGCAAGCTTTTCACAAGCCTGCTGTCCTATCTGAAAATGTTTTTTTGCCATAACACTCTCCTCCTGCCCTTGCAGATTTTTTACAGTCTGATTTTACCACAATTAGCTGAAAGTACAATAGCAAACCGCTAAAAAAATGAATTTTTTTAAGAAGTTCGGGAAAATTTTACAATAACCACGCTTAGCTCTGTTTTTTAAGCTAAAAACGCTGTTTCATACATATTTTTACAATAAAAAACACCGAAGTGCTGTGAAAACAAAACACTTCGGTGTGTGAATTTAACTTAACCACTTCTTAAAGCACGCGAGAATGTGCCAGATACGAAGAACATCGACGAAGGCGTACTAGAGGTACGTCGAGGAGATGTTCTGAAGCAGATGGTGCGTTATCGCGTGTTTAAAAATTATTTCTTAGGAGCCTCAATAACATCACAGCCCATATACGGACGCAAAGCCTCCGGTACAATAACGCTGCCGTCAGCCTGCTGATAGTTCTCCAGAATAGCTGCAACAGTACGGCCTACTGCTACGCCGCTGCCATTAAGGGTATGTACAAATTCCGGCTTGGATTTTGCATCACGACGGAAGCGGATGTTAGCACGGCGAGCCTGGAAGTCCAGGAAGTTGGAGCAGGAGGAGATTTCACGGTAGCAGTTAGCAGCCGGGAGCCAAACCTCGAGGTCATAGGTGGTTGCAGAGCTGAAGCCCAGGTCACCGGTGCACAGGCGTACAACGTGGTACGGCAGGCCCAGTAATTGCAGAACCTCTTCTGCGTCAGCAGTCAGCTTATCCAGCTCAGCCCAGGATTCCTCCGGTTTGGTGAACTTAACCAGCTCAACCTTGTTGAACTGATGCATACGAATCAGGCCACGGGTATCACGGCCTGCAGCACCAGCCTCTGCACGGAAGCAAGCGCTGTATGCGGTATATTTCAGCGGCAGCTCGTCGCCGGACAGGATATCGTCACGATGATAGTTGGTTACAGGTACTTCAGCAGTAGGAATCAGGTACATGTCGCCGTTTTCCAGCTTGTACATATCCTCAGCAAATTTCGGCAATTGGCCAGTGCCCTGCATGCTTGCGCCATTAACGATGAACGGCGGGAAGAATTCAGTGTAGCCATGCTTTCTGGTGTGTACGTCCAGGAAGAAGTTGATAACAGCGCGCTCCAGACGAGAGCCCATGCCACGATAGAATACATAGCGTGCGCCGCTTACCTTTACACCGCGTTCAAAGTCCAGAATGCCCAGACCTTCGCCGATATCCCAGTGTGCCTTCGGCTCGAAGTCAAATTTCTTCGGCTCGCCCCAGGTACGGATAACCGGGTTGCAGGTGTCGTCCTTGCCTACAGGAACGTCCTCAGCAGGGATGTTCGGAATGGTCAGCAGGATTTGCTTAACTCTTTCTTCAATTTCCTTCAGCTCTTTATCATCAGCAGAAATTTTGTCACCTAAAGCGCGCACAGCAGCCATTTGCTCAGTTGCATCCTGACCAGCCTTTTTCAGCTTGCCGATTTCCTGAGAAGCAGTGTTACGCTCCTTTTTCAGTGCTTCAACCTGTTGGGTGATTTCGCGACGTTTTTTGTCTAACTCCAAGAATTCAGTCAGGTCCAGATTACCATTGCGGTTTTTTACCGCCTCTTCGACCAGCTGCGGATTTTCGCGGACGAATTTTAAATCTAACATAGCAGATGCCTCCAAATCAATTTATCATAAATTATATTTTATCACAAAAATGGCTAGGAAAAAAGCTTAGATTAGCGAATATCTTAATATTCTATGCCCTCATCACGACGGCCAAGATAACGGATAGCACTGAGTGCTGCCTTTTGTCCCTGACCTGCGGCACGGTTTACCTGCCAGGGCTGACCTGTGCAGTCACCGCCGGCAAAAACGCCTTCGATATTCGTCTGTGCCTGGTCGTCAACATAAATGCTGCGACCACGGATTTCCAGTCCCGGCAGGAAGCTGTTCAGCGGATCGCTCGCGCGGAAGACAAACGCTGCCTTCACGCTGTAGAAGTCGTCGCCTGCACGCAGCCCGGTAACCTTGTCTGTACCGGTGATTTCCGTCGGCTTATCCAGCACGACCGTAATATTTTTCTTTTTCGGCGGAATAAAGCCGCTGTAGCGGGGGAAGAAGAAAACCTGCTCGCAATGGTCCGCCAGATATTCAATCTCCTCCAGTGCGTCAGGCACAGTAGCAATTGCTGCCACTGTCTTGCCCTTATATTTCGCTGCGTCAACAATAGCACAATAGCTTACGCCGCGGCCCAAAAATTCCTTTTCGCCCGGAATCAGCGTAGAACGGGAAATGCCCGTTGCCAGCACTACGGAATCAGCAGTATATTCTGCATGTGGCGTGCCCAGCACAAAGCCTTCGCCCACCTCACGCAGGGAAATAATTTTCTCTTCAACAATGTCTGCACCAGAATGCTTAAGATGCTTCACAAAAATATCCATCAGCTCACTACCGGATACATCGGGAATGCCCATGTAGTCGGTAATCTGCGCCACACTGCGCAAACGGGGGCTAAAACCATGCGCTTCAAACAGCACAACCTTACGTCCCTTACTGGACGCAGTAATAGCAGCGGAAACACCAGCAGGACCGCCGCCGATAACGGCAATATCGTAATCCATAAATCTATCCTCCGTTGAAATAATAATAAAAATAGAGTCTACTATAACACTTTAATTGTATGCTTTTTGCGCGGTATAGTCAAACCTTTTCGCACGTTCCACAAATTTTTAACTTTTTTTCAAAAAAGTGCTTGACATCTGCATGCTTTTGCGGTATTATATACGAGTAACGTGACCACGGCCCATTAGCTCAGTTGGTAGAGCACCTGACTCTTAATCAGGGTGTCGTAGGTTCGAGGCCTACATGGGTCACCATTATTGGCCGGTTGGTCAAGCGGTTAAGACACCGCCCTTTCACGGCGGTATCGGGGGTTCGATTCCCCCACCGGTCACCAAGTTACGGGCGCTTAGCTCAGCTGGGAGAGCGTCTGCCTTACAAGCAGAATGTCAGCGGTTCGATCCCGTTAGCGCCCACCACGTAAATCTAGCACTTCATGTAAATGGAGTGCTTTTTTTATTTTCTGTGGTACGATTACAATAGATGTTGGTAAAAAATACGCCAGCTTCTTTTTTTTATGCGAAAAATATTATATAATGATATAATACGGTTTTACGCAGCGTGAATTGCTTATTTCTGCGAATTTTTTATGAAAAAGCAGGGATATTGCTTTGTAGTGCTTGCATAGTCCGGAAAATAATTTTATAATATAGTGTGTAATTCATACTAGAATTGTGGGAATTAAAATTTTAGAGGCTGTCTGTGCAGACGCTTCGAATGGAGGATAAATATGGCTGAGAATTTATTAGAGGTGAGAAATCTCACTGTTAATGTAGAGGACAAAGAGATTCTGCATAAGCTGGATCTTGATATTCAACCCGGTGAAACGCATGTCCTGATGGGACCGAACGGCGCCGGCAAATCTACCCTGGGCTATGCGCTCATGGGTAATCCGAAATATACTATTACCGACGGCAGCATTCAGTTTGCCGGCGAGGATATCACGAAGCTGCCGGTGGACAAGCGTGCGAAGGCAGGCTTGTTCCTGTCCTTCCAGAATCCGCTGGAGGTTCCCGGTATCAGCCTCAGCAGCTTTTTGAAGACTGCTTTGGAGCAGCAGCGCGGCGTGCGCATTAAGGCGTGGGATTTCCGCAAGGAGCTGCGTCAGGCTATGGCTCTGCTGCAGATGGACAACAAATATGCTGAGCGCGATTTGAACATGGGCTTTAGCGGCGGCGAAAAGAAAAAGGCTGAGATTCTGCAATTATTGATGCTGAATCCGAAGCTGGCTATTCTTGACGAAACGGACAGCGGTCTGGACGTTGATGCAGTGAAGATTGTTTCCCAGGGCATCAAAACCTTCCAGGAGCATCGTCAGGGTGCTCTGCTGATTATTACGCATAACACAAAAATTCTTGATGCGCTGCATGTAGACAAGACGCATATTCTGGTGCAAGGCCAGATTATCAAGAATGCCGGTCCGGAGCTTGTTGACGAAGTGAGCAAGAACGGCTTTGAGCAGTTTATCCAAAATAAAGAGTAACTGGTGGAGTAAAGATGGAAGAAAAAACCTATGTAGAAGATATAGACAGAAGTCTTTACGACTTCCGTAACGAGGATAAGGACGCTTATCGCATCAGCGAGGGCCTGACGCGCGAAATCGTTGAGCAGATTTCGCGTGAAAAGCACGATCCGGAGTGGATGCGCGAGTTCCGTCTGAAATCCTTGGAGATTTATAACAGCATTCAGATGCCGCAATGGGGCCCTTCTATTGAAGGCCTGAATATGGAAAACATCGTTACCTACGTGCGTCCGAATACCAAGATGCAGGGCAAGTGGGAGGATGTTCCCGAGGATATTAAGGACACCTTCGAGCGTCTGGGTATTCCGCAGGCAGAGCAGACGAGCCTTGCCGGTGTAGGTGCGCAGTATGATTCTGAGCTTGTTTACCACAATGTGCGTAAGGAGGTTGAGGAGCAGGGTGTAATTTATACCGATATGGAGAGCGCTCTCAACGGTCCCTATGCGGAGATGGTGCATGAGCATTTTATGAAGCTTGTGCCGCCGACAGACCATAAGTTTGCGGCTCTGCATGGTGCGGTCTGGTCCGGCGGCTCCTTCGTCTATGTGCCGAAGGGAGTCAGCGTGGCAATTCCGCTGCAATCCTACTTCCGCCTGAACGCGAAGGGCGCAGGCCAGTTTGAGCATACACTGATTATTGTCGATGAGGGCGCAGACCTGCATTTTATCGAGGGCTGCAGTGCGCCTAAATATAACGTTGCCAATCTGCATGCAGGCTGCGTTGAGCTGTTCATCGGCAAGGGCGCGAAGCTGCGCTATTCGACGATTGAAAACTGGTCGAAGAATATGTATAACCTCAATACCAAGCGTGCGCTGGTGGCTGAGGGCGGCACGATTGAATGGGTGTCCGGCTCCTTTGGCTCGCACGTTTCCTATCTCTATCCGATGAGCATTTTAAACGGTGAGGGCGCACGCAGCGAGTTTACAGGCGTAACCTTCGCCGGTCACAGCCAGAACCTTGATACAGGCTGCAAGGTTGTGCATAATGCTCCGAAAACCTCGAGCGTTGTCAATACGCGCTCGATTTCCAAGAGCGGCGGCATCAGCACCTTCCGCAGCAGCGTTGTCGTGACGAATAAGGCTAAGCAGGCCAAATCCTCTGTTTCCTGCCAGAGCCTGATGCTGGATAATATTTCCCGTTCGGATACTATTCCGGCGATTGATGTGCGCACGGCGGATGCCGATATCGGTCATGAAGCAAAGATTGGCCGCATCAGCGATGACGCAGTGTTCTATCTCATGAGCCGCGGTATCAGCGAGGAGGAAGCAAGAGCGATGATTGTCAGCGGCTTTGCGGATAATGTTTCGAAGGAGCTGCCGCTGGAGTATGCTGTGGAGATGAATAATTTGATCAGACTGGAAATGCAGGGAAGTATAGGTTAAGGGGTAAGTAAAATGATAGATGAAATGTTAATAAATCAGCTGCCTGCTCCTACCTGGAACAGACTGCGCATGAACGATACGAAGCTGGCGGACATCGAGCTGCCGCAGGATATCTGTGAGCCGCGCGTTTCCTTGCAGGGCAGTGTCTGCCTGAATAAAAATAAAAATACCAGCTGCTGTGGCTGCGGCGAGCATGCTTTGTGCAGCGTGCATGGCAGCAATTTTGCCAAAATGCCTACAGGCATGGGCGAGGCGATGGACAAGCTTGGCGAAGGCCAGACGCTGCGCCTGATTGCGGACGCAGGCAAGAGTACTGCGAGCGTAACTCTGCGCTATGAGGACGGCAAGAGCTGCTTCAACCGTCTGGAGATTGAGGCAAAGGCCGGCAGTGAGCTGACCGTGTTCATGACCTATATTTCTACGGCGCAGGCTGCAGGTCAGGCTAGCGTACAGACGAAGATTGCCGCTGCTGCCGGCGCCAGCGTGAAGCTCGTACAGGTGCAGCTTTTAGGCCAGAGCTATGTGCAGCTTAATGACGTCGGCTGTGAGCTGGGCGATAATGCTGCCTTTGAGCTTTTACAGCTGCAGCTGGGCTCTAAGCGTATTTATAACGGCGTGCGTACCGAGCTTATCGGTGAGGCTGCTGATTTTAATGCTGCTATCGGCTATTATGGCCGTCAGGAGCAGACCATAGATATGAACTTTATTGCCAACCATTATGGCAAAAAGACCACCTGCGAGATGACGGCGGACGGCGTGCTGCAGGGCGGCGCGAAGAAAATCTATCGCGGTACGATTGACTTTAAGAATGGCTGCGGCGGTGCCGTGGGCGACGAGAAGGAAACAGTGCTGCTGCTGAGCGACGACGTTGTCAACCAGACGATTCCGCTGATTTTGTGCAGCGAGGAGGATGTGCAGGGCAACCATGGTGCCAGCATCGGCAAGCTGGACGAGAACCTGCTGTTTTATTTGTGCAGCCGCGGCTTTACGGAGCAGGAGGCTGTCGATATGATGGCGAAGGCAAAAATCGACGCTCTTTGCCGCCGTATTGAGGATGAGGACACTGTGCAGCTTGTGCAGCGTTATCTGGAAGGAGTAATGCATGATGGTGAATGATAAGGATTTGCTCACCGTTGATTATAAAAAGGATTTTCCGTTGCTTGCAGCAAAGGACGTTGCTTATTTGGACAATTCTGCGACGACGCAGAAGCCGCAGTGCGTTATTGATGCAGAATGCAATTTTTATCTGAAGCATAACGCTAATCCGCTGCGCGGCTTGTATGAGCTGGCGATGGAGGCGACCGATGCCTATGAGGATGCACGCGTTGCTGTACAGAGGTTCATCAACGCTAAAAGCGAGCAGGAGATTATTTTCACGCGTAATGCGTCGGAGAGCCTGAATCTTGTTGCTTATTCCTATGGTCTGGCTAACCTGAAGCCTGGCGATGAGATTGTGACGACGATTATGGAGCATCACAGCAATATGCTGCCTTGGCGCATGGTTGCAGAAAAGACCGGCGCTGTGCTGAAATATATCGAGTGTGCTGCTGACGGCAGCGTGAGCGACGAGGCTATTGAGGCCGCAGTGACGGAAAAAACGAAGCTGGTGGCTATGGCCGAGGTTTCTAACGTTTTAGGCCGCCTGAATCCGATTGGCAAGCTGATCGAGGAGGCGCATAAGGTTGGTGCTGTGGCAGTTATTGACGCTGCTCAGAGCGCACCGCATATGGCGATTGATGTGCAGAAGATGGATGCTGACTTCCTCGCCTTCAGCGGGCACAAGATGCTCGGACCTATGGGTATCGGCGTTTTGTATGGCAAGAAGGAACTGCTGGAGGCTATGCCGCCGTTTTTGCGTGGTGGCGAGATGATTAGCTTTGTCAGCCGTGACGGCCAGGAGTATGCGCCGCTGCCGCATAAGTTTGAGGCGGGCACGGTCAATGCTGCCGGTGCCGTAGGCCTGCATGCTGCCATTGATTATATCAACAGCATCGGCTTTGATGTGATTGAAGCACGTGAGGAGGCATTGACGAAGCTGGCGTTTGACGCTATGCAGAAGATTGAGGGCGTGCATATTATCGGCGGCCAGACGGCTGAGGAGCATAAGGGTATTATAACCTTTACGATCGACGGCGTGCATCCGCATGATATTGCGGCGATTATGGATGCAGACGGCGTGAATATCCGCGCCGGCAACCACTGCGCGCAGCCGCTTTTAGACCACCTGTGTACCGGTGCTACGGCGCGTGCGAGCGTAGCCTTCTATAATACGCAGGAGGACGTGGAGCGCTTTATCAAATGTCTGAGCACGATTAGGGAGAGAATGGGCTATGGCAGATAACAGAAGCTTTTATAACGAAATTTTGATAGACCACAACATGCATCCGGCGCATAAGCATGAGCTGCCGGACGCTGATTTGGAGATGCGCGGCTATAATCCGACCTGCGGCGACGATATTACGATGAAGCTCAAGGTGCAGGATGGCGTTGTTGTCGATGGTGCCTTCCAGGGCAGCGGCTGTGCTATCAGCCAGGCTAGCGCTGATATGATGCTGGACCTTGTTATCGGCAAGAGCGAGCAGGAGGCTTTGCGTCTGGCAGATATCTTCCTGCGTATGATTAAGAGCGACGCCAGCGAGGAGGAAATCGACGAGCTGGAGGAAGCAGGCGTGCTGCAGGATGTGTCGCATATGCCGGCGCGTGTAAAATGCGCTGTGCTGGGCTGGCATACGCTGGAGCAGATGCTGGAGAAAAAATAAAAGTAAGTGTTTGTTGCGTATACGCATCTATACTATCTAAAAATTGTGAGATAAAAAATAGAGGACATTACTCGTGACTGGGTAATGTCCTTTTTTTCGTGCATATTTATTTTATACCAAAAAGCGTTTCGACGGCTTTGCGTTTATCTGCATTCAAAGAGCGGAATTTATTTATCAAGAGCAATTCTTTATCGGTGACTACTAGAGTGTTGTTATCGATTTTGTTGCTTTTAGTGTAAAAATCAATAGGTATGAGAAAGTCTTCCATAGTGATGCTGAAAATTTTTGACATTTCAGCTAATGCGATAATATCCGGCATATTGCGACCGTGCTCCCAACCGCTCAAGCCTTGTTTAGAAACTCCGAGCTGATTACCGAGTTCTTCGAGAGTGAGACCTAATTTCTGTCGTTCGTATTTAATTCGTGTACCAATCGTTGCTTTATCCATTGTTATCACCATACTAAACTACAATTTTCTTATGCAGATAGTATACGCTAAAAATGAGAATTTTTAAGGTAAAGTAAAAAACTAAAATAACTTGCAAGTATCTAAAATAGATACTATAATAATTACTAGAGTATCTCTTTCGTATACTTAACTATTATTTTTTAGGATAGAGCTTGTATATGAGATATTTAGCAGTGTATGGAGAGCTAATGATATTGAGCTTGTTTGTGCAAAATTTGATGGAGGCAAAACGATGAAAGATTTATCGCTTTATGGTGTTGAAACATTTGATGCAAAATTTAATAAGACTGAGCAGTTGATAAGTACTGCAAAATATAAAGAACGGATAAATCGTGGATGCTTAGTTGCCGATAAATATTTAAATCAAAGATATTTAGATAATTATAGTAGCAGAAAAATTTTAGCAATAAATAACAATGTTTATAACAATATAAGGGTGTATTGCGTAAAAAAGATAGTATATGATTTAAAAGAACAAATCAATGATAAGCTAATAAGCGTATTTAGTAGTATACATAATATTAATAGTCCTCTTGCTTTTATTGTAGAATCAGATGGTAATAGTTGTAAGTTTTATATTGTTACTAGGGAAGGAGTAGGTTCAGATTTAGCTGGAATGACTTTAACGTCATCGTTAAAAGGAAATTTTCCCGGAATAGAAATTTCTGATGTGATAAAAGGAAGTGATAAAGATAGTATTTTAAATAATGCCTTTTATGAACGATATGATAGTATTAATAGTTTGGCGACAGTATCTTTAGTACCGTCAGAAAGGGATGATGATAAAAATAAATTTATTCAGGGGATTGAAAAATTTTTAAATAGTATGGTTAATGAAAGTTATAGTGCTGTATTTTTAGCTACTCCCGTGGATGCTGACAAATTGGCTGAACGAAAAAGAGGATTTGAGGCTTTGTATTCTAATTTATCTCCTCATGCTAAACAAAGTTTTTCTTATTCTACTAATGAAACTAAATCAATGAATGAAAGTATTTCCAGCTCTTTTACTGATGCAATTAATTCTAGTGTAAGTAAATCTAATGGAACATCCGAATCTAATTCTAGTGGTTCTAACTCTGGCAGTAGTACGGGATTTAGTTTTAATAGTAAAGATGGTGGAGGCTTTTCATCGGGTAGTAGTAGTGGAAGTTTTTCTTCATACACAACTGGCGTAACTTTTAGTGAAAGCGTTTCCAATGGTTCTAGCAAATCCCAAACGGAAGGTAAAAATATAGGTGAAGGGCTTAGTAAGGGAAAAACAGATACGACTACTATTAATTATGAAAATAAAAGCATATCTATTTTGCTAGAAAAAGCAACACAAGAATTAAAAAGAATAGATTTCTCTGAAGCGTATGGTATGTGGGATTTTTGCGCTTATGTTTATTCTTCTGATATAGCTGTTACTACTAGAGCTGCTAATATATATAAATCATTAATGATGGGACATCAATCTTCAATAGAGAAAGCACATGTTAATATTTGGTATCAGAAGGAAGAAATCAAAAAAATATTAGATTATGTAAAGGTGCTTAAACATCCGATTGCGGAAATTTATGATAACGATACAAAGGAAAGAATCAGAGTAACTCCGACTAATATGGTTAATGGTAAAGAATTA
>OIZX01000196.1_pt1 | contig 47845 bp, 45 predicted proteins | sample 1588621 | NCBI WGS metagenome assembly OIZX01 (sample SAMN03283276) | human gut metagenome | biome: human-associated habitat; material: feces | host: Homo sapiens | place: Peru | collected 2012 | reverse complement strand
ATAAGCTCAAACTTTAGCAAATCTTTATCTTGCTATGGAGAATGATTTAGTTATTATACCAGTTATTAATAAAATAGATTTACCTAATGCTAATGTTGAAAAGGTAAAAAAAGAACTTGTAGATAATTTAGGCTTTAAAGAGGAAGAGATAATTCTTTGTAGCGCTAAAAATGGGATTGGAATAAAAGAATTAGTAGAAGCTTTAATAGTAAGAATACCACCTCCAAGTGGAAACAAAGACGATTTATTACAAGCACTTATTTTTGATAGTTATTTTGACTCTTATAGAGGAATAGTTGCTTTAGTAAGAATTATGAATGGTACTCTAAAAGTAGGTGATAAAATAAAAATGCTTGCTACATCATCACAATACGATGTAGTGGAGCTTGGTGTGCATACACCTAATATGAAAAATAAAAAAGAATTAACAACAGGTGAAGTAGGATATGTATGTGCTAGTATAAAAAAAATAGAAGATGTAAAAGTAGGCGATACAATAACCAATGCTTTAAAAAGTGCATCTCTTTATTTAATTTTTGCATAATTCTAACCTTCCCTCTTTTAAGTAGTATTTCTTGTCATCCTCTTTTGCTATAGATATATCGTGCGTTACAATAACAATTACTTTTCCCTCAGCTCTTAGTTTTCTAAATGTATTAATAACTATATTTGTATTTTCCACATCTAAATTTCCAGTAGGCTCATCAGCAATTATTATTTGAGGATTTTTTATTATAGCTCTGGCGATTGCCACTCTTTGTTTTTCTCCTCCTGATAGTAAATTTACTTTTTTATTTGCTAAATCACTTATGCCAAGATTACCTATTACTTTATTAAACCTTGTATTTACATCAATGTTTTGATTATTATACAAAAAAGGTAATAATATATTGTCCCTTACTGTAAGACACTCCATTAAGTGATACGCTTGAAACACAAAGCCTATCTTCTCAGCTCTGACTCTTTTATGCTTGTCTTGATTGTGTTTACCCAATAATTCATTATCAATATACATTTCTCCCTCATCATACTCATCTAATAATCCCATAATATTCATAAGTGTACTTTTTCCAGCCCCAGATTTTCCCTCAATAACAATCATATCCCCTTCAAACAATTCCAAATTTATACCATCAAGAACATACCTTTTTCCATCGTATGTTTTTCGTAAATCTTTTATTTTTATTATCTGTTTTCTCATATTACAATCACTCAATAATATCAATTACTAATTTTTCGCCTTCGCTAAGTCCAGAACAAATCTCAACAAATTCCACTACATTATCCCCATTTATTGAAGTAAATTGCGATCCTATTGTAACCTTTCGTTTTTCACGCTCGCCATTATTTTCTACATATACATAATAATCATCTATATCCTGCATAAGCATTTGTTTCAAAATATAGCAAGTTTCAACTTCATTTTCATAGGAATACTCAATATTGAACTCTGTTCCACTTAGATAATTATTAAAATTTGAAATATAAACATCTATAAGACTATTTTCAATATCAAATCCAACTATCTTTTCTTGAAATTCATCTCCCTTTGACATTGGATTACTTTCCTTAACAGTAACCATATCTCCAATAGACATTTTATCTTTTACTAAATAATTTACTTTTACATCTATATATAATAAATCATAATCTAAAACTAATATTATAATTTGATTATCTTTATTTACTATTTCCTTGATTTTTCCGTTAATAGCCGATTTATACTCTTTATTATCAATCTTAAATAAAACATCATCTTTCTTTACATCATCATATACCTTACATAATATTTTAACATCCTGACCATTTTTATATTCCTCACATATTTTTGTATACTCTTCTTCATTACCATTTACAACTACGCCATCTAAGCTTACTGTATTTTTTATATATCCTTTTTCTACTGTATTTCTAAGCTGAGATATATTATTATCCTGCTCTGGCTCTGCTATATTAGAATTAATGCTTGAGCTAATATATGCTTTTATACCAAATCCACAAGCAATAAAAAATACCACTATAATTAATATAATTATAATCTTTTTTTTCATTATTCCTCCTAAGTTTTACTCTGAAATCATATAATCGATAAAATTGTCTATTTCCTTCAAATCATTACTTACTAATTCAGTAGGATTAAAAGATATTATCCCGTTGCACATATTCTTCGCTCCATCAACACTATAAACAATATTTAAATTTGACAAAACATAACTGAAGCTATTCATTGTATCAGATGTATACTTAACTTCTATAATTACCTCTGTTTTCTCCTCCACTTCCAATGGTAATTCATATTTTGTCTTATCATTATTTAAAAATACACTAACATCAACATTCAATCCAGCAATAGTTTCTATCTTTTCTATTGTTAATTTCTTATTTGTATAAAATTTATATACTGGTTTTTCATCAGAATTAATCATTGATGATGAAAAACCATTTGCAAATGCTCTTACCTGAAAATTCTCATTAAAAATAGTATTTTCTTCTCCCCTTTTATATTTTATTGGATTTTTAAATTCAAGCTTTTTCTTCTGTCCATTAATTTCTAGCACAATACCATTAATTATGTACTCGTCCACCTGTGTTTTTAAAGTACAATCAAACATATAATCTGCACAATAAAAATCCTTATACTTATAGTTACTATATGAATCAATAGTATTATTAATAACATTTATATCAACTACATCTGTATCCAAATCGCTAATAATACTTAAATATTTTACATCCTTAATCTTTTCCTTTGTTACAAAATTTATGTCAAAGCTAAATCCATCATTAGCAACTACATCAACATAAAGATTATCTGAATTATCATAATAATCCAGCTTGTCCGATGAGGTGTTATTTTTTGAACATCCCACAATACATAATAACGATATGATTAGTATACAAATCAACATTTTCTTTTTATACATATTTATTCCTTTCACAAATACTATTATGAGAAAAAATATATCAAAATACTTTTTCCCATAATAGCACCACATTATTTTTTATTATTAATAAATATTAAATTAATATCTATAAATGCTGTTATAATCTGCATTTTTAGGGTTATATATAATAGATCTATACGGCTGACTAACTGGAACATTTACAGCTACAGTTCCATAGGCAGTTCCCGAAATCACTACTTTTCTTATATTCATACATACATTATAAGAATAATATCCTCTAGGTGCATTTGCACTTATTGTTCTCTCAGACTTATTGCTAACTCCCCACTGTACACTGTTTGTTGCAGATATTGAACCACCTATCCCTGACTTTATACCACATCCAGATACATCAATATTGGAATTTAATGTTGATACCGTCTGAGATGATAACGAAAATGCTCTTGTTTGGCTTAACACTACTGAACCATTATTTTTATACTCAAATCCTGTAGATACCCTATCACTACCATACCATACACATAAATAAGGTACATCATCTACATATACTGTACAATTATATGTCTTTTTCCATCATAAAATCCCCGTAGAATAAGAGTATGTACTATATTTTTTATAAGCTGCAAAGACTACATCTCCACAAAAGCATATAAACATACACATAACTAATGCAATAACTGTGATTTTTTTTAAGATACTTCTTTTCTTAGAATTTGTCATAATAAATCTCCTTTAATTAAAATAATTATACAAGAAACATATTTACATCCTATTAAACCTCTTGATTTTTAATTAAAATATCTAATTCTTATTAAATTATTGATTTCAATAAAACCTCTTGATTTAAATTACAAATTATTTCTTGCACATACAATATGCATACTGCTAAATCTAGACAAAAAAATTATATCCTAATTCTGGAAATTTTTATATAGTAATATTTCACAAAATATATTTACAATTTTCTACATATTTTTTAGACTATATTTATTTTCTGTTTAATACCTACCATTAACAACATAGCCAGATAAAAATATCCTACTTTTATCTGGCTATAAATACACACTCAATTATTTCAATTATTTATTATATAATTCTATTTAATTATTGATTGCTTACCTCTATAAGCTTTTCTAAGGTTTCAAGTGCCTTCTTTGAATCAATTATGCTTGCTGCAAGGTCAATTCCTTCCTTTATGCTATCTGCCTTGCCACCTATGTAAAGTGCTGCACCTGCATTCATAAGTACAGCATTTCTCTTAGGTCCTGCTGCACCGTTTAAGATTTCTCTGGTTATCTTTGCATTTTCCTCTGGTGTGCCACCCTCCAAATCAGCCTTCGTACATCTTTCAAAGCCAAATTGTTCTGGTGTAATGGTATAGGTTTTAAACCAGCCATCCTTAAACTCGCATACTGTGGTAGGTGCGCTCATAGATATTTCATCTAATTTGTCCTGACCGTAAACGACCATTCCTCTTTTAACACCAAGACTTATAAGTACCTGTGCCAATGGTTCTACTAAATACTCATCATATACACCTAATAGCTGCATACTTGGGCTTCCTGGGTTGGTAAGAGGTCCTAATATATTAAATACAGTTCTAAAGCCTAATTCTCTACGAATTGGTCCTACATATTTCATTGAGGTATGATACTTTTGTGCGAAGAAGAAGCACATACCAACCTTTTCCAATAATTCTATACATTTTTCTGGATCTTGCTCAATATTAATGCCTAAAGCCTCCTGACAATCTGCTGTACCACATTTTGAAGAAGCTGCACGATTTCCATGCTTTGCTACCTTCATTCCACCGGCTGCTGCCACGATTGCTGCTGTTGTAGAAATATTAAAGCTGCCAGAGTTGTCGCCACCAGTTCCAACAATTTCAAATAAATCCATATTTGTTTCCACTTTTATTGCATTATCTCTCATAGCTTTTGCACAGCCTGCTATTTCATCTGTAGTTTCAGCCTTTGTGCTTTTTGTTGATAATGCTGCTAAAAATGCTGCATTCTGTGTAGGAGTTGTTTCTCCACTCATTATTTCATTCATTACCTCATATGCTTCATCATAGGTTAAATCTCCCTTGTTTACAATTTTTACAATAGCTTCTTTTATCATTGTGCTTCCTCCTTTAAATTTGCTTCTGTCAATTTATTTATATACTCTTTATGTACACAAAAAACAAAAAAGTCCTTGACAGAATGTTACCTTTTACATTCTATCAAGGACGAATAACTTTCTTTAATGATTTTTTAAGCTTATCCGCGGTGCCACCTTGAATTCATAAGCTTGGGCTTATGCTCTTAGCAGGATACCTACATATCCTCGACAACTAACGCATGTCATCTCGTCATAGAATACTGGGCAAGCTAATATATAACCTGCTTTTGACTATGCCCTCTGCGGTCCATTTGACAACTTGTTTCTAACCTGACTTTCACCAACACAGGCTCTCTTTATAGGCATCATCGCCGTTATCTCCGCTTCAACGGTTTAATATATTTATCTTTTATCATTATACTTCATATATTTTATCTGTCAATATAAAAAATATATTATAAGTACCTTTAAACTTCCTCTTTAAACTTCCTCTTTAAACTTCCCCTTTAGTACCCTTAAAGGTATTTTGACACCCTAAGCAATATGGGTTATAATACCCTTTGCTTTACAATTTATTATTTGTGAAAAAAGATTACCAGAAACTTTAAACTTTCTGAAAGATTAAAAGAATATAAAGGATATATTAGTATGAATTCGACCTTAGATAAATCAAAAAAGGCTGCAAAGCCTGCATATTCCTATAGCAGAAAGGTATTATGCGATGGTATTCGTGACGGACTTCCCATTGCACTAGGATATTTTGCAGTTTCCTTTTCTTTGGGCATTGCAGCTAGAAATGCCGGACTAACTCCTATACAAGGCTTTTTTGCAAGTCTTTTTAACAATGCCTCTGCTGGAGAATATGCTGCCTTCAGCCTTATTGCAGCTCATGCAACCTATTTAGAGATTGCTATTATTACCTTAATAGCAAATGCCAGATACCTTCTTATGAGCTGTGCTTTAGCTCAAAAATGTGCTCCAGGAATGCCATTTTTCCACAGATTATTTATTGCCTATGATGTAACCGATGAATTATTCGGTATAGCTATAGCACGCCCTGGATTTCTAAATCCCTTCTATACCTATGGTGCAATTATTGTTGCCGCACCAGCCTGGGCATTTGGAACCTCCTTCGGAATTATGGCAGGAAATGCACTGCCAAAAAACATAGTCAGCGCCCTTAGTGTGGCACTCTACGGAATGTTTTTGGCTATTATTATTCCACCTGCTAAAAAGAATAAAATAGTTGCTGTGCTAGTAGTTATAAGCTTTGCTCTTAGCTATATATGTGCTTACACTCCTGTTATTTCAAAGCTGTCTAACGGTACCAGAACTATTATACTGACAGTACTTATTTCAGGTGTGGCTGCTATTCTTTTCCCAGTAAAAACCGTTTCCGAAGATGACACCAATGCTGAAGACAACACTAATGCTGAAGTTCCTACAGCCTCAAGAGTTGACGAAAATGTCGCTGGCACAAATCTAACAAGTGAGGTACAAAATGATGAAAAGTAATTATATTTATATTATTGTAACAGCCTTAGTTTCCTATACTATTCGTGTTTTGCCACTTACTTTAATACGCAAGCCTATAAAAAATAAATTTATACAATCCTTTTTATATTATGTTCCTTATGTAACCTTAGCTGTAATGACCTTTCCAGCTATTCTTCACGCTACACAGAGTCCAATTTCAGGTGCAGTTGCCCTTGCTGCAGGAATAGTTGCTGCGTGGTTTGGTGCAGGTCTGTTTCCAGTATCAGTAATTTGCTGTTTGTTGGTTTTTATAATAGAACTATTTTTGTAAATAAAGATTAAAAGCTTTTGTATTTTTTCTATAACGAACAGGAGAATAATATAAGAAGTATAATGTAATAATGTCAGGCAAGGCTGGCACCAAAGTCTATAGCATTACCATAAGCTTAGGTGCAGCCTTGCCTGACATTATTTAAAATCAACTACCCTGCTCCATCAAACTACAATTTTTCTCCTACATAAGTGACTTATACAATCCAATAATATCCTCCAAAGAAGCATCCTTTGGATTTCCTGGTGCACAAGCATCTGCTACTGCACTTTCTGCAAGGAACTGAACATCCTCCTCTTTGACAATCGCTTTAAGGTCTTGTGGTATGCCTACATCAATCGAAAGCTGACGAACCGCATCTACCGCTGCCTTTCTGTATTCATCTACAGACATTCCGTCAACACCCTTAACACCCATTGCTCTTGCGATTTCACGATATTTCTCGCCTGTAGCATCTGCATTGTATTCCATAACTGTTGGAAGTAAAATTGCATTTGCTACTCCGTGTGGTGTGTCATAAACTGCTCCTAAGGCGTGTGCCATTGAGTGAACAATTCCAAGACCAACATTTGAAAATCCCATACCAGCTATATACTGACCAAGTGCCATTCCCTCTCGTCCCTCAGGTGTATTAGCAACAGCTCCTCTAAGGCTTTTAGAAATAATTTCAATAGCCTTTAAGTGGAACATATCTGTCATTTCCCAGGCAGCCTTTGTTGTATAACCTTCAATAGCGTGGGTAAGTGCATCCATACCTGTGGAAGCTGTAAGACCCTTTGGCATACTTGACATCATATCTGGGTCAACAAAGGTAACCACTGGAATATCGTGTGTATCTACACATACAAATTTACGCTTTTTTTCAACATCTGTGATTACATAATTAATTGTAACCTCTGCTGCTGTGCCTGCTGTTGTAGGTATTGCAAGAATTGGAACACAAGGCTTCTTAGTAGGTGCAACACCCTCCAGACTTCTTACATCCTCAAACTCAGGATTTGCTATAATAATGCCAACCGCCTTTGCCGTATCCATTGAAGATCCCCCACCTATTGCAACAATACAATCCGCACCTGAGCTTTTAAATGCAGCCACACCAGCCTGTACATTCTCAATAGTTGGGTTTGCCTTAATGTCTGAATAAATTTCATATGGGAAATTTACCCCATCCAGCACATCTGTTGCTTTTTTTGTTACTCCAAACTTAATAAGGTCTGGATCTGAGCATACAAATGCTTTCTTAAAGCCTCTTCTTAATACCTCACCTGAAAGCTCTGCTACGGCTCCTTTTCCATGAAAAGAAGTTTCATTAAGTACAATTCTGTTCGCCATATCTTTCCTTTCCGTCCACAAAAAGTGCCCTTCACTTTTGAGCACGCAGACTAAAAAACTCCTCTGCTTATTTGCAGAAATTCACAATACTTCTATATATTATTATATCATTTTTTTAGAAGGCTTCAAGGAAAAAAGATGTTGCTTTTCAAATATTTATGTAACAAAAACAAGTTATATAATTTCTAAAAACTATAGTGTAAATTTCTGAACCAGCTTATCCAGCTCGCTTATAGTTTCAATACATTCACTGACTAATTCTTCATTTCTAGCTGTCTTGGCAACAACCTCCGTGGTCTTGTCTGCAATATCAGTAACACCCTCTGCAGCCTCGCCTATTGTGATATTAATTGTAGAAATAGCTGAATTAATATCATCAATATTCTTTGTTAATGAATCCATTGAGTCTTCAATATTTCTCATACTGTTGTTCATAGCATCAGCATCATCCCTATATTGATCTCCCACCTGTCTGAACTGCTGATAGTCCTTCAGGATAACATTTCCCATAAAATCAGTGGTTTCTTCAAGGCAGGCAAGCATATTATTTACCATATGGCTAATATCACTAATAATTGTATTAATGTTTTCTACTGTATCTGAGGATTGTGTAGCTAAGTTTCCTATTTCTGAGGCAACAACAGCAAATCCCTTTCCTGCCTCACCAGCTCTTGCTGCTTCAATAGAAGCATTTAACGCAAGCAGGTTTGTCTGTGTAGCTATTTCCATAATAGCTGCTGTTAATTCCTGTACCTTGTCCATTGCCTTTGCTTCATTAACAGCAACATTTTTCTTTTCCATTACTGTCTTAAACATCTGGCTTGTTCTTTCAATAGCCACCTTAGTATCATTTTGTAAGGATTCTGCTCTGGTCTTTATTTCCTCAGATAAGCTTTCTCCCTGTGCAGAAAGTTCTGTAACAGAATTTGCCTCTTTTTGCATATTTTCAATATTAATATTAATGTTTTCTGTTGTAGCCGAGGTTTCCTCCATGCTTGCAGCCAACTGCTGTGTAGTAGCTGAATTGTCTGTGCACGCCTCATTAATCTGCTCACCCACATTTTTAAGGTTTTTGGCATTGTCAATTATCTGATTTTTTACAGTATCAATATTTCTAACCATATCTGTCATCTGGTTGCTCATTTTATCGACTGCCCTAGCCATAATACCGGTTTCACCCATTTGCTTAAGAGCCTTTTTATTTCTCTCATCCTCAGTAAAATCAAAATTAGCAGCCTTTTCTATTACACCTGAAACATTCATAATAGGCTTTGAAACTGTTCCTGCAACAACAAATGCCAAAACTAAAGCCAATAAGCATACACCTATTGAAACAGCTATTGAAACAGACTGTATCTGATTGATTTCATCAAAAGCGTCTGCTTCATCAGCTGTAATTACAAGTATTCTATGATTATCTGTAATATGATAGCCAGCATATTTGTTTACACCTTTAAATTCATATTCTACAAGATTGTCATCTACTTTTTTGCCCGAATTAAGCTCTGCTATAATGGAATTTACAACTGTATTTTCCACTTTTTTTCCTACCTTACTCTCTGTCGGATGGTAACACATAATGCCCTTTTCATCTACATAATAAGCATATGAGCTTTTCATTCCATCAATTTTTGCATCACCTAATATGCTTGACAAAAAGTCATAAGACAACTCATTATTATTCTTTTCAAATTCATCTAATAGCTTTCCATACGCTTTACTCATATTAAAAATATTACTCTCTACATCGCTTCTTATGTCATTTTTTACTTCTGGAATAATGACAAAATTAACTATTATAACAGCTAAAACTGTTGTAAGAAAATTCATTATCATAATTCTAAAACGCAACGACCTTACAAAGCTTTGTTTTTCTTTTTTTTGTTCCATTTTGAACACTCCTTTACTTTCCATAATTATCCTTTTATTGTACCATTTTATTCTCTATTAGTTAATAGCATTTTTGCTTTTTACCATTTTGGTCCACTATAATAATCATCAAAATCTTCTTCCTCTGGCAGTATTATATTTTTTCCTCTCTCGTTTTGCCCTTTATTCTGGTATTCCTTAAGCTGCTGTTCCTTTTTATCTTTATTTTCTATAGGCTCCTTAGTGGGATTTTCCTTGTTTTCCTCATCATCACCATCATCGCCATCGTCTTGCTGTTGTTCTTTTTCTAATTGCTCTATTTGAACATTCAGTTCATTCCAAAGCTGCTGTGCTGCCTCATTATGACCACTTTTTCCGTCCACATTGGCACAGCCCTTTAAGGTAAGGGCATTTTGTGCCTCCTTTAGAGTATTTAATATTTCATCTATATTATCCTTAGTGGCATTATCCAAATTAATTGGCGCTATTTCGCACAAGGCAATATTTATTCTTGCCATACAATCTCTTTCCTCTGTAATACCACTATCTATTGCCTTTTTATATTCCTCAACAGCCTTTTCGTATTCGCCCTTTTGATAATAAAAATCACCTTTATTATAATGTTCAATATATGGTTCTAAAAAGCCAAAGGCTGTAAGCTTGTTTTCCTCATACTTTTCTTGTTGGTAATTATTAATAAATTGCTCATTACTAATATAATTAACCACAAAGCAAATAAGAATAAGCACTACTACTCCCCATATTATATATAATATTTTTTTCATAGTTCTCCCTTTCTCTTCCAGTTTATAAATTCATACACTAACATTCCCACAAGTGGAATAATAAATATAAAGTAAATATCCTTATATCCGTCCAGCCTGCTATCCTCATCCCGTAATAAGGCTGTATCCTTCTTTATATTATCAATAACCGTATCAAGCTTATTTTCTGTAGTCATATTTATATATTCTATGTCCATATCCTTTGCAATAGCTTTAAGATTTTCTTCGTCAATTTTAGAAACAGCCTTCTCATATGGGTATTCTGACTTATCCTCAATAGCAACTAAATCATCGCTAAAATAGTCTTTTATATACATATTTCCACCCTTGCTGGTGCCATAGCCTAATACAGCACCACCGTCAATATATTTTGCTGCTTCCTTAAAGGAGTCTAAGGTATCTCCATTAGTTATCTCGCCGTCACTTATAAAAAACACGATGACCTTTCCAGTATTTTTTTCGTGTGCAGCCTTTACAAGCTCCACCAGCATATCCTTGCAAATATTCATAGAGCTTCCTTTTGCATATAACTCATTAGTCACACCAATTCCTTTTATACAGCTATTAACAAAGCTGGTGCTTTCAGTTAATGGGAAAACCAGCTTTGAAATATTGGCAAAGGTAATTAAGGAAAACCTTGCGCCTGAAAGGCTACCTGTAATATTGTTGCAGTCTGCTTTCAGTGCGTCCATTCTAGTTGTACCATCAGCACAATCATTTGCTGCCATACTTATTGTATTATCAATAACAAAAAACACATTGGCATCTATCCTTTTTGTTGAAACCTCAACATCGGTAGGTATCATCATTCTTAAATTAATCATAAATAATAACATAATCATTATTATCTGTCTGATATAAGCAAATTTTCCTTTTCTTTTACATATGGCAAGGGTTATACATATAATTGCCATAAGCCATATTGGAATAATTGGATTTATTATCATATCTTTACCTCTTTGTAACCTTTAAAAGTATAAGCATAGTAGATACAGCTATTACAAGTAATATAAATGGAACCTTAACTATTCCCACTTTCCTGATTTCTGTTTCATCCTTTAACAGACTTTTACTTGTACTTTCAATGTTTTCAACTATTTGACTGAAGCTTTCTTTAGATTGGTCAATGTAAAGCTTACCACCAGTTTCTTCCATTGCCGCCTTCATACTTGCAGCTTCATTTGTGCCTATAAATTCTGTTCCTATTCCAAATACAACTATATTTTTTTCCTTGCATATGCTGGCTGCTTCCTCAAGAGTAAATATTGGTGTGCCTGCTAATTGATTATCAGTTGAAAATATTATTATTTTTGTTCTATCCTCATTTTCCTTTTCCTCTGAAAATTCATAGGCACTGGCAGCTAATCCGTCACCAATATTTGAGCCACCTCTGGTGTCAGAATCTATCATTGTTCCCTCTGTCATATAATGCTGCATATACATCCATTGATATATATCCTCATCAGACGCTTCTTCACTTAAACGCTCATCTAAGCATTTTTCAATTAAATCTAACTGGCTGATTACATATTCATAGTCAGTAGTAAGAGGTATAAGGGTAACTGGTGTAGTATTAAATATAACTATTCCAAATCTTTCTCCTTGAAGATTTTTCACAGTTTCCTTTAATTCCCCTACTAAATGCAAATTTGTTTCATCTACAGACGCAGATACATCTATGCACAATATAATATCTCTATTATATTTATTCTTGTCCTCCTCCTTTACCTGATATGGTCCTGCCAGCATAAAAAAGCATATTGCCACAGCTAATATACATAAACCTGTGGTAATAATTTTATATATTTTGTATCTTCTAACCTTCTTTTTAAAATATGGGTTATCCACAACATATGTATTATCTGCAACCTTTTTTCCACCCTTGTATTCTTTATCTTTTCTTAAATTAACAAAACACAGAACAATCAGGCTTAATACAACTATTATTCCTAAAATAATAATATAAAAATTTCTTAATTCCATATTTCAATAGCCCTTTTCGTTTTTTCTAATGAAGCTGTCACATCACCTGAGGATTGCTTTGAAAATTCTGGTACATAATATTCCTTTATTAATTCCTCTAGTATAGGCATATGTAATGCTTTTATGTCCTCTAAGGTATAATTATGTACTCTTATGCCAGTTACCTCAAAAACGAATTTTCTAATGCACCTGCTCATTTTTTGATATGCACTTCGTAATGTTATTTTTTTAGCATTATAATCCATTTCTATTTTTTCAAGCTCTTTTATATATTTTCCTTTTATCTGTATAATTGTGTCCTTAGATAACTGCTTCACTACTGGCAGCTTTTCTCTTTGCCTACATTTTTTTAAAATAATATCTACAACAAAATATATAAACATTCCTACTGCAATAATACCTAAAATTACAATAGGTAAAATACTATAGGAAAATGGCTCCATTAACTTAACTGAGGTTTCCATTAGCTTTCTTTTCTCCTTTATGTTTTCCAAACAGCTCTATTAACTTCTCTTCAATCTGATTTGTATGATTTATGGTTACAGAGGAAATTCCCAGCCTTTTCAGCTTTTCCCTGCACTCTGCTTCAACCCTTGATATATTTTCTTTTTCTATATCTGCAAGCTTTTTATCCTCAGTAAAATAATCTGGAAGATATGTATTATCTATAACATCATATACCTTCTGACCACTTTTAACTGCATCTCCTATATTTACTAATAATATGTCATTCATTATTAGCAGCTTTTTTAAGGCTGTTTCAGACATTGTGCGAACTCCTTCCCTATCTGTGAATATAACTATTATCATTCTTTTTCTAAAATTCTTAGTAATATAAGAAAGGGGTATATTTATGTTAGATTCATTGGAGTATGTAACCTTTGTATGGTAATTTGCCAGAATATTTTCAATATTAAATAATCCTGTCTTAAAGGGAAAATATGAAACAAGCTTTTCATTAGCATAAATACCACTTATGTAATCGCCGTTTTTATTTATAAGGTAGGCCATAGTTCCAGCACACATAAGAGCCACTTCTCTTTTCTCCTGCCCCTCCCTCGTATCTGCCAGCATACGCTTTCCTGTATCTAACACAATCATAATATTGTGTTTTTTTTCAGCTATATACTGTCTGACCAAAAGTTTCTGGCTTCTTGAGGATGCTTTCCAATCTATATCCTTCACCTCATCGCCTGCTACATATTCCCGCAGCTCATCAAAATTCATACTTCTTCCCTTGTATATGGAATAATATGAGCCGTCTAAAAGCCTTGAGGTAGCCTTTTTGGTCTGTATAACTCTGTTTCCCTTTAAATTAGATTGAATTTTTGCTATATAATTCATTCTCATGGTGTCTTAACTGTTCCTATAATTGCATCTATAATTGTTTCTTCCTTTATATCATCCGCCATTGCAGCAAAATTAAGCATAATTCTATGTCTTAATATTGAATATCTCATTGTCTTAACATCATCAGGTATACAATATGTCCTGCCATTTATTAAGGCAACTGCCTTTGCTACCTCCATAAATGAAATTGCTGCTCTGGTACTAGCTCCCATAGCTACATACTGTGCTAATTCTGGTGGCAGAAGTTTATCTGCATTTCTTGATGCCTGAACAATCTCTACAATATATTTCTTTATAGACTGGTCCATATATACTTTTTTACATAAATCCTGCAGAAATACTATTTCCTCTACATTTGAAACAGCATTTGATTTCGAGAACACATCTCCCTCTATTCTATTTAATATCTCCATTTCTTCATTTCTATTTGGGTAATCAAGATTAACTTTTAATAAGAATCTATCTAATTGGGCCTCTGAAAGCACATATGTACCCTCCTGTTCTACAGGATTTTGAGTAGCAATAACTACAAACACCTCTGGCATATTGTAGGTTTTGCCACCTATTGTAACCATATGCTCCTGCATTGCCTCAAGCATAGCACTTTGTGTTTTTGCACTTGAACGATTAATCTCATCAAGCAGTACAAAATTTGCATAAACAGGTCCCAGCTTATTTTCAAAAGAATTTGTTGCAGCGTTGTAGGTCTGTGTTCCAATAATATCACTTGGTAATAAATCAGGTGTACACTGTATTCTTGAAAAGCTTCCGTCTACAGCATCTGTCATTACCTTTGCTGCTGTAGTCTTTGCAAGTCCAGGTACAGATTCAATAAGAATATGCCCATTTGTAATCATTGAAACTAATAATGAATATCCTAAAAACTGCTGCCCTACTACCTTACTTTTATAATACTCTCCCAGCCTTCCGATTATGCCTGAGGCTTTTTTTATCTCCTCAACAGTAATGTCTGTTTTTTCCATTTTCCTTTAGCTCTCCATTTCTTTTACTTTTATACAATTTTGCGATTATACAACTATACAATTCTGTAATTATATAACTGTACAATTTTGCGATTATACAACTATATAAGTCTGCAACTATACATATTTTTTAGTCAACTTAAAACCTAACCAACAAGCCTATAACCTATCCTCTTCATAAGAAGCCAGCCATTCCTGCCTCTCATCAATATTATTCATTTCTAACCACTCCTCCTCCGCTTCAATATACCTTTTATTACCACTTTCATCAACAATAATCACCAAAGCCTTAAGCTTTTCCCCCTCCTGCCTTTCCTCACAACCATAATCTGCCTCTGTAATTCTTTCAATTTTCCACATATTACCACCTCTCACATAAACTTATATGTAATTCACATTAGCTATTGTAACTTTTATCTAATGTGAAACCCATACTCGCACTTCTCTAATGGTATTACATTATACCTTATATTGTCAATGACTATATATGAGCTTTGATTTATTAATTTTAACATTTCATTTATCTGCTTTTGTGTTCCTTGTGCCTCCATTAGCACCGACCCATCCCATTCATTTTTTACCCAGCCAGTAACACCTAGTCCCTCAGCGGCATATTTTGCCCTATATCTAAAGCCCACACCCTGTACATTTCCTGTAAATCGTATTTCCTTTCTTATAATTTCATTATCTGCCTTTTTACTTGCTTTACTATCTATTTCCTTTTCCACTTTATTTCCCTTTTCCTTCCTTTTTTATCTAATTTCTTTTATTATAAATACTATCATTAATCACAACTATACAGCTTCAATAACATACCCTTTTACCTTTTTGCAACTAGCAAAACAAAAATAGTATTATTACAAATACCTGTATTATAGCATACAAAAAAGCTATGCCTTAATAATTTTATTATAACTATAATTTCATTATTAAAGCATAGCAATATTTTTTCATAATCTTAACCCAAAAGCTTATACATTAAAGTCCCACCTGTAAATTTATTATCAGAAAGCAGCTTACAAAAGCATTATCTTATATAAAATCCTCACAAGACACCAATAAATCTATCTTCTTCCACTGTGTCTGCTCATCTATACAATTTCCTTCTTCAACAGACGCAAAGCCACACTGTGGTGATAATGCTATATTATCTCCTACTACAGCCTTAGCCTCCTCATATCTTTGCTTTATGTATTCCTTTGTTTCAAGGGTTGGATTTTTTGTAGATATAAGTCCTGCTACAAAGGTTGCACCTGTATCCTTTAATACTGCCCAAGGTGCAAAGGAGCCTGAGCGTTCATCATCATATTCAACGAAAAAGCCGTCATATGGTATTTTTGCAATTACAGGAGCTACAGTATCATAAAAGCCTGCAAATAATGGGTGTCCCTTAAAGTTACCCTTACAGAAATGATTAGCAATAATCATATCCTTTGGCTTATTTTCAAGAGCCTTTGTAGATACTACTCTAAACCATTCAAGTACATCGTCCTTTTTATATCCAAGTCCGTCAACCTTCTTTAAAAAGTTTTCATCTATCATATAAGTCCATGAGGTATCATCAATCTGTAAATATCTACAGCCATGATTATATAAATCTAATATTGCCTCCTGATATGCCTTCGCAATATCATCAATTAATAAATTTATATCAGCACCATAATATGGTATTTCCTTAATGCCAAGCTGTAGGTAATTATCTACAAGTATCATATTGGGTCCTGAAATACACTTTTTAGCTACAACACCCTCGTATTTCTTTGCTTCATTATAAAGAAAATCATAGCCTTCTATTTCAGGATGCTTTCTATTAGGATTATAGGAAATTTTTCCTGTTATATAGCCTATTTCAATATGATTTACAACACCATTTCTCTCTTTATCAAAATGCTTTGTTGAAAATCCGTCAAATTCCTTAAGCCAGTCTAAATGCCACCATCTGCGTCTAAACTCGCCGTCAGTAACATATTTTAAGCCATGCTCTACCTCTTTTTTTACAAGCTTTGCAATTTCTTCATCTTCAACCTTTCTAAGGTCCTCAATTTGAATTTTTCCCTCATTAAATTCTGCTCTTGCTTTCTTTATAGCATCAGTTCTTAAAAATGAACCTACAATATCGTACTTAATATTTAACATTCTTTTGCCTCTTTTCTATTTTTCTAAAGCCTTAAGCCTTTGATTATATTATCAAAAAGACAATTTATTGAAAAATATATATTTTTTATGGGTTTCCATAGTTTTAAACTATGGGAAGATGATTTTTTAAGAATTTTACATACGCCTCACCGTATCTGCTAAGTATGGTATTTTTTCTTTTTATAATTCCAATTTTCATTGTGTTTTCAACATCCAGCCTTCTTGCAATAATATTACTGCCATTAAGCTTCTGGTCAATAACACCGCTACTTACAGTAAAGCCATTAAGACCTATTACAAGATTAAATAATGTAGCTCTATCTCTTACCTGTATGTTTTTAGGGAAATCCAGCATACTTAAAAATTCCTCTGCAAAATAAAAGGAATTTTTCTCCCCCTGTTCAAATACCAGATATGGATAAGGTTTTAAATCCTCCAGGGTTAAAACCTCTTTTTTTGCTAAAGGATGCTTTCTCTGTATAAAAACATGGGGCTTGGCTACAAACAGTTCGTTAAACTCTAAGTTGTTATTTTTTATCAGCTTACTAAGTATAGCTTCATTATGTAGTGACAAATATAAAACTCCTACCTCGCTTTTTCCATTTGCAACATCATCAATAATTTCCCCGGTCTGTGTTTCCCTCATAATAAAGCTATATTTATTCGCATCATATTCCTTGATTAAATCCACGAAGGCATTTACAGCAAAGGAATAATGCTGGCAGGATACAGAAAACTTTGGCGTACTTTTCTTTTCGTCAACAAATTGCTCCTTCATATTTTCAGCCTGCTCTAATAACATTCTTGCAAAGGATAAAAGTCTTTCACCCTCTCTGGTAACCACAACACCCTTACTAGATCTGACAAATGCTGTAATATTCATCTCCTTTTCAAGCTTTTGAATTGCAGCACTAAGGCTAGGCTGGGAAATATAGAGCTTTTCCGCTGCTTCTGTAATATTGCCACATTCTGCTACAGTTACCAGATATGTTAATTGCTGTAATGTCATATTGCCTCCTGTGTTTTCAAATAAATTGAATTTTCGTCCAACTATAAACACCTTCATATTATCATTTATATAACAATATTTCCACCAACAATTTCACCGAAATATTTAATTTTCTCTATCTATCAGTTTAAATACTCCTGATATAAAAAATCCAGCACATATACCTATCATAATTTTTCCTATCATATAATTTACTGCACCTGTTAATATTATTGCAATAATTATAATGAGATTAATTGCTGTATATATTTTCCAAAATTTCTTCATTGTCTGCCTCCTCTAAAGCTCCATTTTTTAGCTGGTATATATTTTTTGACAGCTGATTTATTATTTCCCTTTGATGACTTGATACAATTACTATTGCACCTTTTCCATATTCCTTTATGTAATCTATAGCTGTGTGCTGTGACCTTATATCCAGTGATGTAAAAGGTTCGTCTAAGAGTAACAGCTTTGGACTTCTTGATAACATTAATGTAAAAAACAGCTTATACCTTGTACCATATGACAATACTCTTACCTTTTCTGTAAGAAATGTATCAAGGGACAATTTTTCTGATATTTCATTAAACCTACATACATAAGCTTTTCTTTCCTCTCGCCCCATATCCCACAAATCCATAAAAATATTCATATGCTCATATCCTGTTAATTCATCATATAAAATAGGCGTATCCGGAATATACCCAGTCATTTTTTTATACATTTTTTGTCCTACACATACCCCATTAAACATAACCTTTTCTGGCTTAATATTAATAATTGATGCAAGTATTTTCAACAATGTTGACTTTCCACTTCCATTTTCACCTTCAATTATATAAATCCCTTCCTTTTCAATTTTTAAGGATAGGTTGTTAAAAATATCTTTCTCACTATTCTCATAAGAAAAGGATATTTTATCAATATTCAAATACATATATACCTCTTTCATCAGTACAAAAAAGTCATAGCAAGCTTTGCTTTTATATTAATGCTGCTGTATTAAATACTGCCATTATTATTAGCATTACTGTTGTAATAGCCTTTGCAGCCTTTTTATTTACAATAGCAACCTTTACCAAACTGTAGTAGTTCAAAAAAATAAATAAAGCCACCAGCAAAACAGTTACTAAAACAGCAATTTGGCATATGGTACTATTAAAATCCTCATACAATATATAAATCAAAACAGAGCTTGCCAAAATACATTTTCCAAAAAAACTATAATTAACCAGCAATAGATTTCTCAAGCTGAATTTTTTATCTATCAGCATTATTAAAAAAGCCTCTAAGCTGGTTACAAACATCATGATTATTGTAACAATAAAAAGTGTTGCTAATACTGATACTGTATAAATTATTACATATTGGTATATTTCAAATTCATATTCTGCCACATCTGAAATAATTCTAGTTACTATTAATGTAGACAATAATATAGATACTATCCCCTGAAGTACACTTAGTTTTATTCCTCTACTTTTTTCCATATATACCTCCGCTTCTAAATTACAACACTTACATAGCTTTCTATAAGTGCTGCAAAAAACAAACAAATACTGCCCATTGACATCATTGCAATATACTTTTTCAATATTTCTTTAACAGACAGTCTAAAGCTGCCCTTTCTTATCCAGCATATAAACTCACTAGCTGGTATAAATCCAATTATTGCAAATATGCTTAGTCCAAGCAATTCTAAACCAAAGTGTGGAAAAATCCCTAAAAATATGTATTTTCCCATATTGGCTGTAATTAAGTAAACAGCTAATTTTCCTACTATATATCCGTTAATATATAATACTATAATTCCATATACACCACCCGTTAAGCTGCCTAGAAACATCATAGAACTACCTACTAATATATTATTTTTAAACACATTTACAGCTTGTACCTCATTAGGATTTATTTTATTTATATTTCCAGCAAATACTATTCCAAATATTACTCCTAGAAAAAAAGAAATAATACTTATTAGCCAGAATACAAAATACCTTTTTTCTCTTTTAATAAATGTTTTTAATTGCATTATCTATTCCTCTATTTCTTATTTTCATCATATATTTGTACAAAATTGTTATACTTATAGATAAATATATTAGCTCTGCTAAAATTAATAATATGTTTCTGCTCATTTTTATAAGAATCATAAATATAGTTACCAGCATTGGAACTACAACTATTAAAATTCTTGGAAATTCCTGCATTTTATCTGCAATTTCCTCTTCAACAAAACTTTCTCCAACCTGTACCTCTGATAAATATTCATCACTATATACTAACGGAATCATATATAGCTGAATTATAGGCATAACAAATATGCAAGCTGCAAATATTGCTGCTAACACTACAAAATAATGTAGGGGTAATCTTATGTATATTGAAATTAGAATATTGATTAGAAATATTATTGTATACGGTATTATTAAGATACTTCTAAAAACTACTTCCTTATATTCCCATATTTTATTTTTATTTAGTAATGACATTTTTATTAATTTAATATGCTCCTTGTCCCCAGACAATGAAAAAAGGGCATATCCACTATCTCTTAATTCACTTGCCTGTGTAACCGTTGCAAGTAAATTCATACATAGCAAAATCTGAATCCTAAGTATATTATTTTCAGTATTTAAAATTGCAGTTATACATATAACCACATATGTTAATGTTTCGTATTCCAGCAGTGCTACCTGAAAAAAATTCTTTGCAAATGACCATCTGTATTTTTCTATGCTCTCAATTAGATTTAAAACCAGTATATTCTTTTTGAATACTATTTTTTTTAGAAGTTTTATGTACCTGCTATACAAATCGCAAAATCTTTTTTTGTTGATTTTATCTTTAATGGTAATAAACTCTATTTTAATTTGAGATAATATTAATATACCTGCTGCCCATACCAGTATGCTTTCAATACCACTAAATATTTTTTTCAATGACTTAAGCTTTAAGGAAATGCCTGCTAATGCTTCTAAGATTTTATTTCCGTAAGCATTAAACACCGACTTTACATAATCATCATCTAAAAGAAGTTTAATATTCTGGTTATTTATAATTTTTTGATTTCTTATAAAATCAGCTATTTTCCCAAAGATAGTATATGTAATAAAAATTATTAATACTGAAGCTGCAATATATGATATAAACCTAATAAATGATATTTTTTTCATAATTACAGTATACATATATTTTCCTATAAAAATATTTGCAAATAAGTACCCAAAAAGCAACATTAAAATAAAATTTATAAAAAATACTATTGTCACTTTATCTGTAATTACACAACACAATACATAAAGTATAGTTGCCCATTGTATTTCATCTGTCATAATATGATATGATAGCAATGCAAAAAACTGTGTTCTGAATATTTTCTGTTTATTTGCTACAGATAATTCATATAAATTTTCAAAAGGGAATATAAAAGAATCCTTGTATTCTATTCCCCCATCTACTATTTTAAAAATAACATTCAGCAATGTGGTACTAACTATAATTAAATCAAAATATTTGCACCTGTTACTCCAGGCAAATAACCCTACTCCTGCTCCAACGGCAAAAATAATTTTGAAAATAAAATATATACTATATACTAATTTTTCACTATGTATATTAAACCCTATTTTTTTTGCAAGTACCATAAAGGATTTAATTTTTATATTTAATCTTCTATTTAGTATAATTTTAAAAATACTTGTGTACATACGCCATCCTTAATTTATAATACTACCAAGCAATAACTGCTTTTTTCCCTTTTTTCTTTATCTGTTTTTTCAAATACTTTTTTATACCTTGTTTTCCAGCCGCAGCTATTAAAGATAATCCACCTGTGGCAGCACCTGTCAATATTGAAACAATAAGTGATACCCAGCCACCAGCTTCTACAATATTAAGTACAGTGCCTGCTACTGCGGCAGGAATACCAAATTCCTTTACCATATCTGCAACTGGTATTATATTAATACATAAAACAGATGCACCTAAGATAATAATTGATGCAAAAAGCATACCGAATACATGTGATAATTTTTGTTCTCTATACATTCATCGTTCCTCCTTATAACACAAAAGTATAGTCATATGTACACTTGTATTTTTTATGTATTTTTGCAATATTTAGTTTACTGCTTGTACCCCTTTTTAGTACGCATCCCTAAATTACATTGTGAAAATACCTAAGAATAATATGCCTTATGTATATGCAAAAGTCAATATATAAGCCCCTGTTTATTCAAAAACTTTTCCCTTTTTTTCGGCATCTGCCAATATAATTTGTCGATTAATGTATCTTTCATAAGCAGAGGGGCAGATAAACTTTATAATTATGTTTAAAGCTCTCTTTCCCCCTCTTTTTATATGAAATTATTTTTATGATGCTGTTGGTAATATCAAAACTGATATAAACTGATTATTCTCCACATAATGCTCAAGAAATCCATTGTACTTTTCAGCAGTACGCTTTACACTTGATATTCCTAAGCCATGTAAGCCTCCATCCTTCTTTGTAGTCAAAAGCTTTCCGTCTTCTTCTACTAAATTTCCAACAAAATCATTAACTATTTTAACTACGCAAATATTGCCCTCATTCTGCATAAATATCCTTACTTTTACTAATGAATCCTTTTCCTTCTTTGATGCTGCTGTAACTGCATTGTCCAAAAGATTTCCTAACATTGAAATCATATCCACCTCTGATATATTGTCCAGATTAGTTCCCTGTTCAATATACACATCAAAAGTAACTCCCTTCTGCTTTGCCTTTGTTTCATTTTCTGCAAGCAAGGTGTCTACTATTTTGTAGTTACTATATACTGTAACCACATTCTTTTCAAAGGATTTATCAATTTTCTTGACTAAATCATATATCTCCTGATTTTGATTTTCAGCAGCCATTTCACCAATAACCTTTAAAAAGTGACTGGTGTTATGAACTATTTCCTTATAATTGTCGTTCATTTCTGTTATCTGATTTAAACGATATATCTCAGCCTTCTGGTGCATTATCTCAACCTGATTTTCACTTTCTAAAGCCAGTCCCTCTGTATATTTCTGGAATGCGTAGAAAACAAAAATATTGCCAAACAGCATAAATACAAAAAATACTGTCATTAGAAGTTTTGGTGCAAAATTACTTGAAAAATCTACTCCTGAATAAAATATTGTTATCATACAGCCTATTGTACATATAGGCAGACACATATATGCTGCAAACATTTTATTTGACAGACGCTTTTTTGATTTGCTCGAGGTCTGCTTCAATACAGCAAACACCAAATAATTCAAAAACTTTATAAATATCAACTGCCATATATACTGTGAAAAAGGAACAAGTCCCGTTCTAGCCACTAAAGCCAGTGTTGTTTCTGACATTATCAAATACAAAAACTCAACCCCAATCATAACTGCATATGCAATTATAAAATATCCAAGTTTTACACTTATTTTAGCCTCAAATACTATCCATACAAAACTCCATAATAATATTTGTATAAAAACAAGATTTAAAAAACCGTTTTTAAATAAATTAATTAAAAATAATATCAAACACACCCCTATTGCAATAGCCCATACATTTTTCTTTGTCCACCTTTCCTTGATTGGAAAAAAATTATAAAAATAGTCGAACAATAAAAATACTTCGATTATGCACCCTAAAAACATTATTACTTTATCCAATGCATCCACAATTAATCTCCTATATCCATTCTAATATTTTCTTGCCAAATTTCTTGTAAACTTTTCACGAAACTCTTTAAAATACGGCCTCGTGATAGTCAATTTTTCATCTGTGTAAAGTATTAAATCGCTCGCGACAATCTTTTTAACATGTCGCATATTTACAATATAGCTTGTGCTGGCAAATTCAAACCCGAATTTTCCATACAGTTCATACAACTCCGATAGTTTTGCATCAACTAATATCGGCTCCTCAAAACCATATTCCTCGCTGTCAGCAGATACGAATATTCTACTGCCTCGTTTTGAATTGGTAATATACATAATATTTTTTATCTTTACCTTAACTGTAGTAGCCCTATAATGACCAATAATATACTCTTCATTCATATTTCTTCCTACTTCCCCTAATATTTCCTTCATTTCACCAATCAGCTCTTCATCGCTGTAGGATTTTAGCAAATATCTAAATGGGGTAGCCTTAAATGATTTAACTGTAGGCAGCTGAACGCCTGAGCAAAATACTAAAACAGCATATGGATATGCTTGTCTGAAAATTTTTGCAACATCATCTCCATCCATATCTCCTAACTGCATATCTAATATTAATAAATCACATTCGTTTGCAGAATCTATTTTAAATACAAATTCTTGTCCAGAGGTATATTCTGAAAAGTATACATTTTCCGGATTTACACCAGCTTTAATTATCATTTTTTTAACATATGAAATAAAATTTTTGTCATCATCGCAAATAGCTATGTGTATCATAGTTGTTCTCACTCTTTCTACGAATTCATAGCTTTTATTATATCATTTTTTTCAATATTTTCCAATATTTTCCCGCCTCCTTTAGTCCTTATTTTTCATCTTTTCCATTAATAACATAATAGTCTGCATAAGATACCCGTATTCTAATATAAAAATCTCAGCTTTTGCTTTTGAAAAAACAAATATCAGCAATATACATATTTGAAAAACTATTATCCTTAGCAATTTATTTTTATATATCTTTTTCTCTTTAGCATTTAAGGGCTTAGTTTTTGTGTCCACAGGCGAAACCACACATATATATACTATACATATAAACAGCACTACAAAGCTGCTTATATAAACAATGTTATTATTCAACGCCTTTGTACAATATTTCACCCAAAGCTCAATTCCAACTATCATTATATTTGATATAACTGTACACTTCCATAGCTTATCCGCGTGCCAGCCTCCACTGTAGGTTCTTATTGGAATATATACGGCTAAAAAAACTATTATAGTTTTTAGGTCTTTAAATAATATTCCTATAATAAAAGCTATTATAATATTAAGGAGAACCTCAAACAACAAAAAATAGCCATATCTGTATATACCTACCTCCTCTTGTCCTATTGTCTTTTTTTCAACTTGCTTTTTTATTATTTTATTTACTAATTTCTCAAGCATACACCCCTCCCTCATTCATCTTTAAATTTATACATTTTCTATCTATTCAAACCTCCTTTATTTAACTTTGTGTAAATGTATCACTTTTTGTCAGATTTGTACTCCAATGTCCCAAATTTGCAGTTTTATGTCCCAAATTTGCAGTTTTTGAAAAAAAATATTAGATTTTAGTATGAAAAAACTACCAATAGTATCCCTTTTTTCTATTGGCAGTTTTTAAAAGATATTGTATATTTTTACCTGATTATGTATTTTATGTACATATTTTGTATACTGTGTATAATATGATTTTTATATCATAATTTTTATATCATAATTTTTATATCACATTATTTATATCATATTATTTATGTCATATTATTTATGTCATATTATTTATGTCATATTGTCTATGATATTTTATCCAGCATATTAATCATTTTACAATTTCCAATCTGTTGCAAGCAGCTGTGTATTAATCATACTTGAATATATACCCTTCTGCTCCTTTAACTTATCTGGTTTACCACTTTCAGCAACAACCCCGTCCTTTAATACTACTATCTTATCAGCATCTGCAACTGTTCTCATTCTATGAGCTATAATCATAACAGTTTTATTCTTAATAAGTCTGGATAAGGACTCCTGAATCATAGTTTCATTATCTACATCTAAGGAAGCAGTTGCTTCATCAAGCAGTATAATAGGTGCATTTTTTAAGAATGCTCTTGCAATGGAAATTCTTTGTCTTTCTCCTCCTGAAAGCTCAGAGCCGTTTTCACCTATCATTGTATTCCAGCCATCAGACAACTTTTCTACAAATTCATCACAATGAGCAAGCTTTGCTGCTGCAATAACCTCCTCATCTGTTGCACCTATCTTACCTATTCTAATGTTTTCCATTACAGTATTATTAAATAATGTAACCTCCTGAAATACAATAGAATATAAGGACATTAAGATTTCTGGGTCTATTTTTGATATGTCCATTCCACCTACTGTAATTTTTCCCTTATTTACATCCCAAAATCTTGAAGCAAGACGGGACACTGTAGTTTTTCCACCACCAGATGGTCCTATAAGTGCTGTAACCTCACCCTGCTTTGCCACAAAGGATACATCCTTTAAAACCACCTCATCTTTATTGTAAGCAAAGCCTACATTTGAAAATTCAATATCAAACCCCTTATTATCCATAACTGATGAGCCTTCCTGTACGCTATGGGATAAGATTTCGTCTAATCTGCTGCTTTGTACCTCTGAGGAAATAATTGCAGCTAAATTCTGTAAGGATACCTGCATTGGGTCATAAATTCTTGATACTACCAATAAAAACATAAAAAAGGTAATAACATCTATTTCACCCTTAGCTAAAAGACTTCCTCCTACTAAAGCAACAGTTGCAATGCCAAGCTTTAAAATCATTTGTGCACTGCCGACAAATATAGCTGTTCCAAGTTCTGTAACTATGGCGTGCTTTTCTACTGCTTTAATTTTCAAATCAAGCCCCTTCATATATTCGTCCTGTGTATTATATGCTCTAATATCTCTTACACTTTCAAGACATTCCTGTATTCCGTCAGCACAGGTCATTTTTAATTCCATTTGTTTTCTACTTAATTTCTTTTGCACCCTTCCAGAGCAGCCCACAATTATAAAGGAAATCGGAAGCACCCATAAGGCAGCAAGTGCCATACGCCAATCAAAGAAAAACATTCCAACTGCTACAAGGGCTGTAGATATACAAGCACCTACCAGCTCTGGTATAAAGTGAGAGGAAGCGGTTTCCATCATTGCACAGTCTGACATAATTGTACTTGTAAGGTCAGACAGATCCTTTTTGCCAAAGAAGGAGAGTGGAATTTTTCTAAGCTTTTCAGCCAGAGTAATTCTTCTGACCCCACTTTCTACATAGGTTGATAAAAAGCAGTTATTATACTGTATATAGGTTGTTATTCCTATTAATATAAGAGTTATAATAACTCCTGCCACATAAAAGCCTACTCTTTGTGAAAGTTTTCCTTCCATATAATCCTTTACTAAAAAATATAAAAGTGAAACAGGTATCATAAGTACCAAATCTGATATTGTAACTGATATAAATGCCTTTATCATATCTGTTGCCCCTTGCTTTGAAAGAGCATATCTATGTATAAGTTTTTCTTTAAGTTTCATATTACACACCTACCTTCCAACATACTGACTTGTTGTATTCATTCCACATATGGGAATAAATTCCGTCTGCCGCTGCCAGTTCATCGTGCTTTCCACTTTGACATATCTTTCCGTCCTTAAGAACATAAATACAATCTACATCCTTAACTGATGAAAGTCTGTGTGCAATCATAATAACTGTTTTACCCTGTGACAATTTGCTAAAAGCAGCCTGTACCTTTGCTTCATTATCCGGGTCAGCAAAAGCTGTTGCCTCATCAAGTATTAATATTGGTGCATTCTTTAGCATTGCTCTTGCAATAGCAATTCTTTGTGCTTCACCACCAGACAAATATGTACCCTTTGAGCCTATTACAGTATCAATACCCTTAGGTAATTTTTCTATAATATCCTCACATTGAGCATTTTTTAATGCCTCCATTACCTGCTCACGGGTTGCGTCCTTTTTGCCCATTTTTACATTATCATATATAGACATTTTTAATATATGACTATCCTGAAATACAAAAGAAACCTTATCCATAAGCTCCTTTTGGTTAATACTTTTTACATCAGCACCACCTATTAATATTGTACCCTCTGTTGTATCTGCAAATCTGGCAATAAGACGGGCAAGTGTAGTTTTACCTCCACCTGATGGTCCAACAAACGCCACCTGCTCACCCTGCTTTATTATTAAGGTTACATTGCTTAAGGCGTTATTATTAGCACCCTCATATTTGTAAGATACATTTTTAAATTCAATAGAGGAATCCTTTGGCTGTTTTTCCTCTATAGACTGTGCTAAAGGCTTTCTTTCAAGAATACTGTTTATTCTTGTAAGTGCATCCTCAACTACCATTGTATTCTCACCAGCATACATCATTTTTGTAAGTGTTACTGTAATAATTGGTGTAATAATTATATAAAACAGAAGATTTAATAAAAATGTGCTATTTACGCTTCCACTTTTTACTCCTCCTAAAAGGAAGGTTGCTGCAATAATTATTGCAAATACAGAATTTATAGCTACTGTATAGCCCATCATTGGTATTCTTAAGTCCTTAGTATATGAAACTGTCCATTTTTCGTATTTTTCAATGGACTCCCTAAATCTTTTGAACGAAAAAACTGACTGTCCAAAGGTCTTAACAACTGGAATTCCTCTTACATATTCAACAGCCTCACTTGACATTTCCTCTAAGGCGTTTTGATATTCTGCCATTTTCTTTTTCATATTCTCACCCATCATTGCACCCATAACCATAAATGCAATTACTACTGGAATAAGACATAAAAGTCCAAGTCGCCAATCAAATACTAAAAGAAGTACAGCTAAGCCAACCGGTGTAGCAGTTGCCACACATTTATCCGGCAGTTGATGTGCAATGTAGGTTTCAGTTGCAGCACTTGACTCATTGACAATCTTTCTTATTTTTCCACTTCCCTCATCATCCATAAATCCCAAAGGCAAGGTTAAAATATGCTTCATTAACCTTGAACGCATATTTGCCTGCACTCTAAAGGCTGACAGATGAGAGCAAATCAATGCTCCTATGTATATAACCATTGCAAGAATTGCAAAGCCTACAGCACTCCAGCCATAAGCTGATAAATTTCTTGCACTTGAAAAATCGGGTGCAACTCGTAACACCTCTTTTATCAGACGCCATATAAAGTAAAATGGAACCAGCGCTACAAATGCACTTATTGTTGCCAACACCCAAGAGGCAACTGTAAGATACTTATAATTTCCAGCATATTGAAACAACTGCTGAATTGGTGTTTGTTTTTCGCTATTTTTTTTAGCCATTTACTTAATCCTCCTTGTGATTTTTATTTATTGTTATATGTGCCTACCAACAGTAAGTTTTAACTAACCGCTTCATAGCATTAGCTGTAAGTATATTATTATGAATATTAAGTGTCAATATAATATAAAACAATTTATGTTTGTTGATATATTTTATCATTAGTTATGCTATTCCCATACCTCGTTAATCCACCAAGCACATTAAGCTCCCATTTTTCTTCTTTCCTCAACGCACTTCTTCGGGTTTTTCTTTTTCTGACTTAATATAAAAGGTGTCAACTATTCCAATCTAATAGCTGACACCTTTTATTTTTTTATTGTCTGTTTATTACGCTCTTAATTCAATATCCATTTCTTTTTTAAGATTTTTAAGGATTTTATTTACAAATCTGTCTACTGATTCAGCCTCAAAAGCCTCCTCCTTTGGTGTAAACTCTACTGTAAATGCCATACTCTTCTTATCTGCTGGAATTTGAGCACCCTCGTATACATCGAACAATGTAATTGATTTAATGTAATTACATGATTTCTTTATACATTCCTCAACCTGACCACAGGTTATTTCTTTATCCATAACAAGTGCAAGATCACGCTTTTCCTCTGGGAATTTTGATAATGGAGTAAACATTGTCTTTCTGTCATACCACTGTGACATAAGCTTAAGATCCATTTCCATTACATACATATCGCCACGAACGCCAAGCTCCTTGACAATATCGTATGCAACCTTTCCTAAATAGCCTATTTCAAGTCCTTCACACTTGATTATTGCTGTCTGATATGGGTGAAGGAAGGATTTCTTAGCCGGCTCATATTCAAACTCAAGGCAAAGGGTTTCTGCTACAGTTTCAGCAATGCCCTTAAGAGTGAAGAAATCTTCCTCCTCGCCCCAGACACCTACGCAAAGAGTTTCTCTCTCATCAGGATACTCTGTAAGTGGAAGTGACCTTGGTATGAAAATATTACCTACTTCAAATAATCTTCCTGCTTCATTGTCCTTCTTTAAGTTTCTAACAATAGCATTAATCATAGATGCTGCTAAGGTTGTTCTCATTAATGAAAGGTCCTCGTTAATAGGATTTAAAATTCTAATAGCATTTCTTTCCTTTGCATCCTCTGGTAATTTAAGCATATCTAAATCTGCTGGTGAGAAGAAGGAATAATGTATTGCTTCATATGCACCAATGCTGCAAAGTGCCTTTTTAAGCTTAATCTCCTTCTTTTGCTTCTGATTCATTCCACCCATTGTTACCTTTGCATCTGGCATAAAGGTTGGAACAACATTATCATAGCCATACATACGAATAACTTCCTCAGCAACATCAGGATATGAGTCCATATCTTCTCTATATGCAGGTACCTGTAAGGTTAATTCATCACCATTAATAGCTGGTGCAAAATTAAGGTTTTTCATAATCTTAATTATTTCGTCATCAGGAACAACAATACCTAATACATCATTTACCTTCTTAACACTAACCTTCATTTCATGTGGCTCTATTGAATTGCCAACATTTACATCAATGTGTGTTGAGGAAATCTTGCCACAGCCTAATTCTTCTATTAAGTGTAATGCACGCTTCATACCAAGCACTGTTGAATATTCATCAACACCCTTTTCATATCTGGCACTTGCATCTGAACGCTTACCAAGACTTCTGGCTGTTTTTCTAATGTTGTCACGGGCAAATTTTGCTGACTCAAACATTACAGCAGCAGTTGTATCTCTGATTTCTGAATTAAGTCCACCCATTACACCTGCTAAGGCTACTGGCTTAACCTCGTCACAAATTACAAGATTATTTGGGTTAAGTGTATATTCCTGCTCGTCTAAGGTAACGATTTTTTCTTCCTCCTTAGCGCGTCTTACATTAATTGAATTGCCTTCAAGATATGAGCAATCAAAAGCGTGCATTGGCTGACCGATTTCCTTCATAACATAGTTAGTAATATCAACTACATTTGAAATAGCACCTATTCCTACTAACTGAAGTCTTCTCTTCATCCAAAGTGGTGATTCACCCATTTTTACATCGTATACATAATGTGCAATATATCTTGGACATAAGTCTGCAGCATCAACTGTTACATTAAAACCGTCCTTTTTAACCTCTGTTTCTGTATAATCTGTTGCAGGCATTTTTAATTCCTTATTAAGAATAGCTGCAACCTCTCTGGCAATACCAAGAATACTCTGGCAGTCAGGTCTGTTTGCTGTAATAGCTATATCGAAAATCCAATCGTCAAGTCCAAGAATTGGCTTAACATCAGCTCCTACAGCTGCATCCTCTGGCAATACTAAAAGTCCATTGTAATCTCCACCTGGGAACATATTTTCATTTACACCAAGCTCAACGCCTGAGCAGAGCATACCAAAGGATTCATAGCCACGAAGCTTGCCCTTCTTAATGGTCATAACACCTTCAACTGTTTTGTGGTCCTTAGCTGTTGCATATACTGACGCACCTACAAGTGCAAGTGGGAATTTTCCGCCTGCCTTCACATTGTCTGCTCCACAGCACACCTGAAAGGTTCCATGTTCTCCTGCATTTACCTTACAAAGGCTTAAATGTGTTTCTGGAATACCTTCACATTCCTCTACAAGACCAACAACTACATTGCTAATGTCCTTACCTACTTCATAGCGTTCCTCTACTTCAAAGCCACTTGAAAATAATTTTTTCTCAAGCTCCTCTGGAGTAACATCTATATCTACATATTCTTTTAACCAGCTTAATGGTACTAACATAATAATCCTCCTTTTCGCCTAGTCGTCTAACTGCTTTAATACGCGTAAATCTGACTCAAATAATAATTTAATATTATTTATGCCATATTTAAGCATTGCTGTTCTTTCAATACCAATACCAAAGGCAAGTCCACTGTATTTTTCAGAGTCAATTCCACAGTTTTCTAATACCTTTTTATTAACGATACCTGCTCCAAGAATTTCAATCCAGCCAGTACCCTTACATAGCTTACAGCCTTTTCCACCACATTCAAAGCAGCTACAGTCTACTTCAACTGATGGCTCTGTAAATGGGAAATATGATGGTCTTAAACGGGTTACTGTTCCTTCACCATATATTTTCTGTACGAATACATCTAACATACCCTTAAGGTCGCAAAGTGTAATCTTTTCATCTACAACAAGACCTTCCATCTGTGTAAACATTGGTGAATGTGTTGCATCATCATCTGAACGGAAAACCTTACCAGGAGAAAGAATTTTAATAGGAGGCTTTTTGCTTTCCATTACATGAATCTGTCCTGCAGAGGTCTGTGTTCTAAGTAAAAATTCAGGTGATAAGTAGAAGGTATCCTGCATATCACGAGCTGGGTGATCCTTTGGTGTGTTAAGGGCTGTAAAGTTGTAGTAATCATTTTCAATTTCAGAGCCTTCGTACACCTCAAAGCCCATTCCCTGGAATACATCTATTAACTGATTTCTCATCTGTGTAATTGGATGAAGACTACCTGTCTGTTTTGTCTTTGCAGGCATTGTAACATCTATTTTTTCAGATTCATATTTTGCTTCTAATTCCTTTGCCTTAATCTTTTCTTCTATTTCAGCAAAATGATTAATTGCCCATTCCTTTAACTCATTTACACCTTTACCGTAACTAGCACGCTCTTCACTTGCAATATTACGCATTTCCTTCATTAACTGTCCAATCTGACCAACCTTAGAATCAAGAAATGATTTCTTAAAGTCATAAACAGCCTTGGAATTTGTTAATTTTTTTTCACCATCTAAGATTTTCTGCTTAATGCTTTCTAATGCTTCATTCATCGATGATTATCCTCCATTCACTTATTGATTTATTTTATTGGGTTAATCCTATGCTGTATTACTTTTTCAACTATTACTAAAAATTGAAAAAAAAGAAAGCCCCAGCCAGGATTTCCTAGCTGGGACGAATATTATCCGCGGTACCACCCATTTTTTTACACATCATCTAATATCAACATCTAATCTAATATTAACAGATATGTAAACTCTCTATGTGATTAACGCTCACTCACGCTATCTCCTACTCTTCTTTCAAAGATAAAGCTCCGATGTGAAATTTCAATATATGAACCTCTTAAACCGCTTGCAGCCGATGGCGGCTATTCTCTGTAAGATTTCTTCATAATCTACTTTGCATCTTCAATGCCTTGCTATATGCTGTGTTTTGTAACAAAACTATTGTTGATTTTAACATATTAAAATAGCCGTGTCAACTCGTGTATGTTCATAACTGGAATATACCCTTGTATTCAGCAAGCTTAATCCCAATCCTCATCCTCTAATGCGTCATCCACACCATCAGCATAATCATCATCATTCATATATCTGTCCCAGTCATAGTCATCATCTTCATAAATTGCATTGTATCCATCATCATAAGAATTGTTGGGGCTATATTTTTCTGAATTATTATGTGAATATGTACTCTTGTTGTTTTTCGTACTATTATTTTTGTTACTATAATTGCTGTTTGTTTTGTTGCTGCTATTGCTATCAACTGTACTGTTTGTTCTCTCAGAATTTGAATGTCCACCATTATTGTAATAATAATTTCTACTGTAATTATGTAAATAACAATAATCCTCACCATTATTAACATCATTATTACATCCACTCATTTTACACTTAGGCGTGCATATATTAGATATTACAACTACAATTAATAAAATACACACCATACATACTAATCCTAAGCCTGCACTTATTACATTTGAATTTTTCTCCATAATGGTCACCTCTTTAACAATAATTAAAATATGCAAGAAATTAATTCTTACTGTTTCTATACTAAGATAATACCATATATGCTGTACAATAATCCGGACACTAGGATTTTTTACCTGTTATTTTTATTATTGCTTTTATTATTGCTTTTATTATTGCTATGACCATCCCTTCCAAACCTCTGGTGTGTATCCTAGTGTTGCCTGCTTACCATTTCTAACAATAGGTGTTTTTATTATATGCTGATTTTCAAGGAGCTTTTCTTCCTTTTCCTCCTCTGAGATATATTTTACAAGTGCAAGTGCGTCCTTATCCTTACAATTATCATTAACCATTGCTGCAATGCCACCTACTGCCTGACATATGCTGCGAAGCTCTCCCTTACTAATTTCCTTTTCATTCATATCAATAAACTGAAACTTAATGCCACGCTCCTTGAAGAAACGCTGTGCCTTCTTTGTGTCATTACATTTCTTTGTTCCAAATATCTGTATGTTCATAGCTTTTTCTCCTGTTTTATGTTGGTTAATTATGTGTTAATTGATTATGTATTAGTTGGTTATATAGTTGATTATATAGCTGGTTATATAGCTAGTTATTTCATATCAGATCATTGCATAGATTTTTAATAGACCTTGTCAGTTTTATATCCTGTCATTAAGTACATGATAATTGCATAGCCAATGACTACATTGTTGTTGATTTTCCAGCTAATGATTGTATATTAGATAATTACTTAAATGTAGATTTCATATATATCTTGATATGGATATGACTGGTGCTGCCCTTGCAACTATAATCGGTCAGATAATTTCAGCTATAATGGTTATAGCTTATCTTGCACGCTACAAAACAGCTCCATTAAAACCTTCCTACTTTATTCCAAAGACTAAGTATTTAACCAGAATTGCTTCTCTAGGTGCTACTCCTTGTTTTAACCAGCTTGCTATGATGATTGTACAAATTGTTTTAAACAAATCTCTTACCTACTATGGTGCAAGAAGCAGCTATGGAGAAGAAATTCCACTTGCCTGTGCCGGTATTATTTCCAAGGTTAATCAGGTTTACTTTTCCTTTGTTATTGGACTATCACAGGGAATGCAGCCTATTATCAGCTACAATTATGGTGCCAAAAAAATGTCCCGTGTACGAAACACATATAAATATGCCATATACACAGGACTTGTCATTTCAATTATTGCTTTTATAGGTTTTATGATTTTTCCTCGACAAATCACTGCTCTTTTTGGTGATGCTAGTGATGCCAGTGGAAATGATATATATTATTCCTTTGCAGTAAGCTATTTTAGAATTTTCCTATTTGGTACATTTATTAACTGTATGCAGCCTTTAACCTCCACCTTTTTTACTGCTATTGGAAAGCCTAAAAAGGGTATTTTCTTATCACTTACAAGACAAATTATTTTCTTGCTGCCACTTATAATTGTATTTCCATTAATATGGGGCATTGACGGTATTATGTTTGCTGGTCCTGTAGCTGACATTACCGCTGCCATACTTTCAATTATAATGTATATGCCTGAGCGAAAGCATCTAATGGCAGATACTATTTCTTAGATTTTTTGTAATTAATAAGGTATTCAATTCCAAAGCCTATGGCTCCACCTAACAGCACTAAAAAAACAGTTATAACTACTGGTACTCCACCCTTGTTATTTTCTGTATTAGTCTTGTTGGTGGAGCTTTCTATTAGGGTAGTTGTTTCTTTGTCACTATTTTCAACAGTTGTTGCAATTTCTACTGTAGTTTCCTGTTCACTTTGTTTTTCTCCAATTTGTGGTATATCTCCCTCATACTTTGGCATAACCACAGCCGTTATATTGTATTCCTTTTTTGTTCCGTCCTCTGCTACTACTGTTACCTTAAGCTTATTTTCTCCCTGCACTAATTTTTCATTTTTGTCATTAATTACCTGCTTTGCCTTACTGTCCTCTGCTGTACCCTGAATAGTAATAGCCTTTGTTTCATAAGGCAGATATACTACATATTCGGTAACATCCTTTTTAAAGGCTGGCGATAAAGTGCCTGCACTTGTTGTCAGCTTACTAAGATTTGCATTTTTACTCGGAACATAGTTTGGGTCCTGTTTTCTTTTTGCTTTAATGGCATAGGTTTTTGTTGCTCCATTTTCAGCCTTTACATTTATGTATACAGTATTATCTCCTACAGCTAGCGCTGTATTTCCTACTGATACTACAGCCTTTTTGTCACTTGCTGTGGCACTTATTTTCAGACTTGATGTACTAAACTCTACTTCGCCTAAATCATAGGTGGTTTTATCCTTTGAAAAGCCAATATTAAAGCCCTCTACTGATAAGCTGCCAAGACTATTTTCTCCAGACATAGGTGGTGCAACAGTTGTGTTATATACTGCATTTCCAGCAGATACACTATTAGTTCCGTCTGTAGTAACAATATTATTTACAGCAATAGCTATGCTGGTGCCTGCTGCAACATTATTAACCTTAAAGGAGGCTGTAACTACTGCCTGCGAGCCGCTTAAAGGGTGAGCAAGTGCAACATCATAAGCAATCAGCTTGTTGCCATTCATTTCCACCTTCCAGCCATTTAAAGCTGACTGAACGCCTACCAGAGATACAATGCTGCTATTGTAGGAAAAGCTTCCTTCAATTCCGTAGCTTCCCGGTGCAGATATATATAAATTAACTGTAATATAGTCGCCACCTCTTACTACTGTATTGCCTGTAAGTGCTGCTGACGCTCCTAAGACATATTCTTTATAAGTCATCATACTAATAATTGTGATTATTAATAAAAGACCTGTATATAATAATTTCTTCTGTCTTTTCATATTATTCCTTTCCAAGTATCTTTGCCTTAGCCTTAATAAAGTCAGTAATATTAATCTTTCCGTCCTCATTTATATCTGCTGCTGTTTTATATATTCCGCTAAGTGATGATCTTCCCAGTATGTTTTGTTTTATTGCAATCATATCTGTAATATTTATAACTCCATCTCCATTCGTATCTCCAGCTACAATAATGCTGTAGATTTTTACCACCCTGCCATTATTTACAACACATAATGACATTCCTGTGGCTGTGACTATACTTCCTGAAACCTGCCTGCCACCCTTTGTAATCTTGCAATACTGTTTTTCATTAATTTGATTTAAAAGTCCATTTGTAGTTGTACCTATTTTTACCTTAGTCACCGTCAACTGTGTCTGATTAATTACAACCTCTGAGGAGGTAGCCTTTATTGGTCTGGCTGGTTTAGTAGTCGACTGAGTCGGCTTAGTAGCAGCCTGTGTAGGTTTGGTTGACGGCTGGCTTGGTTTGGTAGTTGGCTGGCTTGGTTTGGTTGACGGCTGGGTTGGCTGGGTTGAGCCTGTGGTTTCTTGTATCTTGCCTATTTTTAAAGGCGTGTTCTGTACTGCACTAAGCTCTCTTCTGGTCGCATAAAATAAGCTTCTGCCCTCTGCCACAACCTTTACATAATACTGCCTGCCACCATTTTCCTTATATTTTGTAGTATAGGAATTTTGAGTTGTTGTATAACAGGTGTAGGGACCATTTTTGCTTTCTGCAATATACACATTGTACCTTATATCTTGATAAGTGCCTGATGAATTGTCAAAAGAATCCCACCTTAAAACCATATAGCCTGACGAATCCACCTGATATTTCAGGTTGGTTAATGAAGAATATCTAATATAAATGCCACCAAGTGCTTTATATTCTCCCATTTTCTTTATACCGTCCTCTATAATATACGGATATACATAGTAGGTAACCTGTTTGTTTTCATCATAATTTTTTAAATTATCTGTATATGTAGTAACATTTTTTACATCTATTTCTGTACTATTATTATCTATAACTCTTACGATGTAATAGCCAGTTGCATTGTCTACCTTACTCCAGCTAAGCACACCCTTTTTATACTGCTCCATATTAGCTGAAAACGCTGCTGGTGCTGACAGTTTTTTCTGTCCGTTTACAATATTACTATCTGTAGATTTGTAGTTACTGCTTCCATTTGATGTAACTGTCTTTATTTTATAATAATATTTTGTATTATATTTTTTTCCATATGTAGTATCTGTATAGGAGTTCAAATCTCCAGATATATTTTTAATAAAGCTAAAGGTCATTCCGTCTGTTGAACCATAAAGCTCATAAGCTTTAGCACCCTCTACCGTATCCCAGCTAAGCATTATGCCATTGCCTGTTGATTTAACATTTGTAATCACTGTACTTATAGGGCCTACTGCAATACTTTTAATGTCTGAGGCTTTTACATTTTCCACAACAGTATTATTGTTGTATGCCTTTACATAGTAATAGTATTTCTTTCCTACTGCAACCTTCTGGTCCTTATATTCACATTGGCTGCCATCATATATTTTAGTATACGCTCCGTCTATAGCTTCACTTCTATATAGTGCATATGCAGCAGCACCTTCTACCTTTTTCCATTGGATATATACATTATTCATACTTTCCTGCCCAATGCTTGTAATTGATGAACCAGACAAGGTATCGGTTGCGTCATTTGTAAATGCCTTGATACAGAAATTTACATCCGGGTAGTAGTCATTTTTTATATTTACATCCACCCAGCTATTTCTCCAAAAAAAGCTCTGGTTTAGGTCTGTTGCATTATCTACACGCAACAATTCATCACCATTATCATCAACTGTAACATAGGAGCTGGTAGAATATTCTATCCTAGGAACACTGTCAAAGGTCACCACTACTGAAAACATTTCCTTTGGATTCAGCTTGATAGTTTCAGGTAATTCCACAGTATAGTAGCCTTTATAAGAGGTTTTTCCACTGGTAGTTGCAATAAGTGTGCCATTTTCCGGTAAAATTTTCCCTGTACTACTGGCAAGCTTATATATATTCACTGTATATCCAACATTTTCATTTTCAAGGGCAAAAGAAACTGTTCTTAGCTCCTGTGTTTTTTCGTTTTCAATTTTAAATACATTGGCAAATTTAGTTGCATCATTGTACCAGCCAGTATATTGCTTTGTAATGTTTGCAAATATTGTACTGCCGTCATATTGATAGTTATGCTCATAGGTGCCCGCTGGAACTACTTCATATATAGTACCCTCTGAGGCTGACAGACTTGCGTCATAGTAGGACATCCAGAAATATCCATTATCTCCTGCATATTCATTCCAGCTATTTTTCACAAGCCAGCCTCCATCTTCAGGTGGCTCACTAACTCCGTGATTTGCAAATAACGCTTTATCAATATTGTCGTCCCAGCCGACTATAGTGATAGCGTGGTTATAGCCTGTAACTTCGCTGTTATATACATACTGGTCTGAAAAGGTCTGTAAGCCTACAGCATACATAGCTGCAACTGCACCATTATCCATAACAGCATTTTTTATTCTATCAATATCCTTCATACTAATATATTTTTGCCCTGTTAAAATATATGAAATATCCTCTTTTTTGTAAGTATATTTGTTGCTTTCCTTGTCTAACTCCCCATAATAAAGGCCATCTGCTGATACTGCCTTATCCTCATTTACAATAGCTGCCCATTTGCTAAGAGGTTTAAATGCCATACTATTATTTCCACCATTTTGGAAGGAATACTGCATTGATTTGTTGGTAGTAACATCACCAGTTGTTCCACCTATTTCATCAACAAAGGAACTGTCATTATAAGTCATATATGCAAGAGCATATTCGGACAAATCTACTTTGCTCGGACTATCTACATAGCCATGTGACAATATATAGCTTTCCATAGCGGCACAGGCTGCATATGACCAGCAAATACCAAGACTTCCCTGATTTTTAACTGAGGTTACAAAGCCTTTTTCTACTGAGGAATATTTTTCTGGCAAAATGTTATTGCTAAGGCTGTTTATGCTTGATAAATTGCTGGTGGCTAACTTACCTGTAATTGTTCCATTTGTATTAGTAGTATCTGCGTTTGAAGTAGCTGTGTTTGAAGTATTTATGTTAGAAATATTTGTGTCAGCACTAACCACCTCTCCTGCCGAAATATCCATAGGAAAATAAGCTGTTGCTCCAAGCATTGCAACAGCCACAGAAAGAGCCGAAAATCTTTTACTTATACCCTTAAAATCAAATTTGTAGCTTCTCATATTTTATCCGTCCATATTCTTTTAATCTTTAGAAGTTAATCCTGCTATTTTAATTCTTTATATGCTCACTATACTAATGTTCTTATTATACCATACATTTATACGATTCCCAAGCATTTTAGTCCTTTTTTACTATATTTTTTTAGATGTTTTTTCCTAGCCTAATATCCTCTAAATACTTTTGAAATTCTGCATCTAAGCTATCAAATAAATATACCTTTCCCTTCTGCTCCCAAAGCTTTCTGGCAAACTCCTCTTTTGCATCCTTTAACCTCGCCTCTATTTCTGCCTTTAATTCCCTAGAGGAAATAAGCATACAACCAGCCCCTCTGGTTATTACCTGTTCCATGCCGTCCGAGGTTGCAACGGTTATGTCATATTTGCTGGCGTTTTCGTGAGTAAATCTTTCTATGTAGGCGTCTGCTGTCTGTGCCTCTCTTGTATATATCACACATATATTGTGATACTCGCTAATACTTCCCTTGTTTTCAGGTACTTTGTACGCATCGAACACGACCATAAGTTTACAGTCCTTAACTCCTTGATAATTACATAAAATATCCATTAGCTTGTCCCTTGCTGCATCAATATTTTCCTTTGCCAGGGAGTTTAACTCCTCCCATGCAAATATAACATTATATCCGTCAACTAAAAGATATTTGTCTTTTTTTGCATTTTCCTTATGTTTTACAGGCTTTTCACTTTTTGCAGTATTACTGTAATTTGAATAATTGCCCTCTGCTCTTGCCTTTTTCCTGCCGTAGGTTTTTTCAAATATTTCCTCTAATTCCTTATCTAATACTCCATATTCTATTTCTGCTTTTTTATTTTTCAGCTTGCTGGCTTCATTTTCTGCCACAAGTTTTTCCCTATTTTCTCCCTCAGCATAAGCAGGCTCCAGGTGCATATACTTTTCTACTTCATTATAATTAACCACATAGCCTGCACCATTGGCACAAAAAACTGAATTTGGTGTATTTTCAATATCCTCTAATGGGTTATAGCCTATATTTTCTATTACCTCTGTCTGGTTTTCACATTGGTCATAGCCTGCAAAGGCTGTAATAAGTCTTCCCTTTCCTTTAGTGTAAGACGCCAATTCAATATGGTACCCCATCATTTTTGCCACAGGTGCTTTACCTGTAATTATTGCAGCATCTCCTTCAATAACTGGTGCTTCAAATTTGCCCTTCATTCTTTCTAAGTCAACCATAGCCTTTCCTATACATTGACCAGGTATTTCTAATTGAAATTCATAATAAGGCTCTAATAATATAGATTTCGCCTTCATTAAGCCCTGTCTTATGGCTCTATAGGTTGCCTGTCTGAAATCCCCACCTTCAGTATGCTTTTTATGTGCCTTGCCCGCTATAATCACAAGCTCCATGTCTGTAATTTCACTGCCAGTAAGCACTCCCTTATGGTGTTTTTCCTTAATATGAGTTTCTATAAGCCGCTGCCAGTTTCTATCCAGCTCATCAACGCCCACCTTTGAGGATACTTTTATTCCCTCGCCTCTTTTTAGCGGCTTCATTAATAAACATACCTCTGCATAATGCTTTAATGGCTCGTAATGACCTACTCCAACTACATTATCCACAATAGTTTCTTTATAGATAATTTTGCCCTTGCCAAATGCAGTCTCAATATCAAATCTATCCTTAATAATACTTTTTAAAACCTCTGTCTGGATTTCTCCCATTAGCTCAACTTCTATTTCCTTGGTGGTATCATTCCATCTAAAATTTAAGGAAGGGTCCTCATCATTTAATACCTTTATTGTATTAAAAACCTTCATAACATCCTCATTTTCACCTAAAATCACACTTACTCTAAGCACCGGCTTAGTATCTATGCTTGTATCTGTTTCATTCTCACCAAAGCCCATACCTGCAAAAGAGCTTGTAAGTCCCGTAACCTCTACCACCATTCCCTTATAGGCTTCATTTACCATTTCATATTTTGAACCAGAATATATTCTTATTTGATTTATTTTTTCTTCAACACCATTTATCTTAATTGTAGCCTTAGAATGCAGCACTCCACCTGTAACCTTTATATGTGTAAGTCTTTCTCCATTATCCCCTATGGAGATTTTGTACACTATACCAGAAGGCTTTGCATCCTCCTCTTGTTTCTTTTCATATTGTGTAAAATTGTTTATTCCTGCCAGCAATTCCTCTATGCCCTCTATCTTTAACGCACTTCCAAAGAAAACCGGAGTAAGCTTTTCCTTTGCAACTGCCAAGGAAATATCCTTTCCTGTAAGTGCTTCTCCTTCTAAATATTTCTCCAGCAGTGTTTCATCACAGGCAGCTATATTTTCCATATATTGTTCATTAGCTCTATCAGTAAAATTTATAAAATTGTCCTTCAGCTTAGTGCAAAGCTCATCTATTATGTCACTTTTCTCTCTATCAGACATGTCCATTTTATTAACAAAAACAAAGGTTGGAATATTGTATTTTTTTAGTAATCTCCAAAGTGTAAAGGTGTGGCTTTGCAGACTACTGCTGCCATTAATTACAAGCAAGCCATAATCTAATGCCTTTAAGGTTCTTTCCATTTCTGTGCTAAAATCTATATGCCCTGGTGTATCTAATAAAAATAAATTGGTATTTTCGTACTTAATTACAGCCTGCTTTGAAAATATAGTTATACCTCTTTGTTTTTCTAAAAAATGTGTATCCAAAAAAGCATCACCGTGGTCTACTCTTCCTATTTTTCGTACACTTCCACTTTTATAAAGCAATGCTTCCGATAATGTAGTTTTCCCTGCATCTACATGGGCTAAAATTCCCACCGTAATATTTTTTTCTCTAATATTGTTCATTTTACTTCTTTATATTCCTATCTGTATATTTCTAATTTATTTTACTTTATAGCAGACTACTTTCAATACATTATATCATACCACTATATTTTTATATATACTAATTGCCTTTCAAAAATTGTGGTAATTACTTACAATATTTTAACTGATACTATTCTAAGGTTATCTTAAAAATTTTTAATATGACACTCCGTATTTAATTTTATTGATATTTTCATCCTTTTTCTTAATTTTTGTTTAAAAAAATATTTTTTTGACACAATATCTTTATTGGTTTATTATTATAGTACATATGTGTACAAACCTAGAAAGGAAGTTTTTTATGATTAAAATAATCTCCGACAGCACTTGCGATTTATCTGCTGAATTATTATCTAAATATGGCATTTCTATTTTGCCTCTGCACATTCTTTTAGGTGAAAAAGAATATAGAGATGGTTTGGATATAACACCTAATGACATTTATGCCTGGTCTGATGAGCATAAAACAACACCCAAAACCTCTGCTCCAGCACTTACTGATGCCATATCCCTGTTTAAGCCTTTTATAGAAAATGGTGATGAAATAATTGCATTTTCAATATCCTCAGATATGTCTACCTCGTGTAATGTGATGAAATTGGCTGCCGAACAGCTTGATGCACAAAACAAGGTTCTTGTTATTGATTCAGCAAACCTGTCTACTGGTATAGGACTATTAGTAATAAAGGCTGCTATTATGGCTAAGGAGGGAAAAACAGCAAGCGAAATAGTTAAAAGCATCGAAGCTTTAAAGGATTATGTGCGTGCAAGCTTTGTTGTTGACACACTAACTTATCTTCATCGTGGTGGCAGATGCAGCTCAGTTGCAGCCCTTGCAGGAAGCGTTTTAAAGCTACATCCTAAAATTGTAGTAGAACATGGAAAAATGGACGCTACTAAAAAATATCGTGGTAAAATCGAGTCTGTAATTTTGCAATATGCAAAGGACCTTGAAGAAGCCTTAAAAAACTCTCAGCCAGAAAGAGTATTTATTACACACTCAGGCTGTGATGAAAAGATTATTGAAGCTGTAAAGGACTATTTAAAATCACTAAACATTTTTGAAGAAATTTTAATAACCCACGCAGGTGGTGTTATTTCTTCCCACTGTGGCCCAGGTACATTAGGTGTACTGTTTATATCGAAATAACCCCTATATCTTAGGACATAAGTTTTAGTGTCCTAAGATATTTTTTTGTTTCATCAGAAATTCTTCTGCTTTCAATAGCTTTCTGAATTGATTTGTTGTGTGTCCACTTATCCATAACAGGACTTGTAAAATACTTAATAGCTACATCATATTGCTTTACCAACGCAATACTAAAGTACCACGCTCTAGCCATATTTATATAATATTCCTCAGATATGATATTAGCTACTAAATCCAGCATTTCTGTTTTAAACAGCCCATCATCTAAAAATCCCATTAAAGTAACTATCCCGTATCGTTTAACATATACTCTATCATTGGCAATCCACTCTTTTGCCCTCTCATATACCTGCTTCGGATATTTTTTGTATATTTTAAAGGTCATTAAATCACAGGTTGCCCAATTATCCACAAAAGGTAAAAACTGTTCTACATATGTAAGTGTTAAATCAATATCTTTTTTGAATAATAGTTCAATAAGCATTCCATGAAGATTGTTTTCCTCATAATAGGTATGTGGAAGTTCCTTCATAAAATCCATTACAAATTTTTCCTTGCTTATTTCCTTTGCATATTGTCGCAAAACTGGTGTCCTGACACCTATTACTACTTTTTCATCTACAGTAGGCATAAGACTGCTGTGAAACTTAGCATACTTTAAATCCCTGAGTGTAAATAAATCATTTTGTATTTTTTCCATCTGACAAACTCTATTTGACTTTTTAATTTTTATCTGTTTTACAATATTTCAATTTGACACATTTTCATAGCAGCTATTGCATTGCAATGACTTTCCACTGTCACTCCGGCAGTGCAATTTTCCCTGACTACTACTTTTATTTCTGGTAAAAAGGCTTTTATTAATAAAGCATTTGAAATTACACAAATATCAGTGCATAAGCCTACTAATTCAACTTCTTCCAAATCCTTTATGGTCTTTAAATATTCTCCAAGCTTTGTTGAACCAAAGGTAATTTTTTCAAATACCTTCATATCATCACTTTTTACATTTTCTATTTTCTCATCAAGCTCCCAGCCTGCCGTACCCTTTATACAATGTGTAACTGGTAAATGTCTGCCTTCGCTGGTTTCTAAATAATTTTCAAAATGCGTGTCCTTTGTAAATACAACCTCTCCCTCATACTCCTGTATTCTTTTTACAACATTATCAACGATTGCCGCTGCTTCCTTTGTTCCTAATGCACCGTCTATAAAGTCCTTTTGCATATCTACAACTATTAATACTTTTTTGCTCATATTTTCTCCTTACTTTACTGTAGACTTTAATTCATTAAACAAATCTAAATCTGACTGCTGTACCTTCATATTAGTAGTAACAGGAGCTTCACCTGGCTTTGTCACTGTGATTTCTATAATTGTTCCCTCTTCTATTTTGGAGCTAAAAACATGCTGAATAAAAGCAGCAAATTTGGGGTGATTACTTACAAAGGCATCCTTCGCCTTCATCATTTTCATTACTGACATTGGATTCATAACTTTTTTCTCCTTTATGTATTTTTAATTTTTTATAACCACGAGCCACATATGTTTATATAAAACATTAACTATTATATATTTTTCACAACTTTGCAGGGATTTCCATATGCTACCACATTGTCAGGTATATCTTTTGCAACAATACTGCCTGCACCTATAACCACATTGTTTCCTATAGTAACCCCTGGCAATATAACTACATTACCACCAATCCAGACATTATCTCCTATGGTAATAGGCTTTCCAAACTCCAATCCGGAATTTCTAACTGCAGCATCTATAGGATGACCTGCTGTATATATTGCTACATTTGGAGCACACATAACATTTTTTCCAATTTTTACTGGTGCAACATCTAATATTGTTAAGTTGTAATTGGCATAAAAGTCCTCACCAACTGTAATATTCCAACCATAATCACAATGGAAGGGTGCTTCTATCCACACTCTGTCACCAGTACTGCCAAACAATTCTTTAATAGCTGCTGTTCTTTTTTCGTCTGACTCTCGTGGGTCTATTAAATTGTAATCATATATTTTTATTTTACAATTTCTTCGTGCTGACACAAGCTCATCATCAGAGGCATTATATAATAAACCTGCTAACATCTTCTCTTTTTCTGTCATATGTTCTCTCCTTTAAGAATATTTTGTATATTATCCCATACAACATTTACATTTTCAAAGAGTTTTATTATTTTATTATGCCTACACCCTCTAATAAAATCTTTAAGGCAATAATTATAAGTATTACACCACCTGTAATCTGTGCCTTTGACTGATGTTTTGCACCAAAAATACTACCGAGCTTTACTCCAATAGCTGAACATACAAAGGTTACAACACCTATAAAGGAAACTGCTGGTATTATAGATACCTTTAAAAAGGCAAAGGTTACACCTACTGCCAATGCGTCAATGCTTGTAGCTATTGCAAGCAAAAGCATATTTTTAGCACTCATAGAAGCATCCACCTTTTCTTCTTCACCAAATGCTTCTCTTATCATATTTCCACCTATAAAAATAAGTAAAATAAATGCTATCCAATGGTCATATTTTGTAATCAAATCGGAGAAAAAACTGCCTAGGAAATATCCTATTAATGGCATCAACGCCTGAAAGCCTCCAAACCATGCCCCTGCTATACACATATGCTTTACCTTTGTCTTTCCTAATGACAAACCTTTGCATATAGATACTGCGAAGGCATCCATAGATAATCCTACTGCTAAAACGAATAATTCAATAATACTCATTTTTTTCTCCTTGTTTCGTAAATCGTTTGTTAGTTATTGATAATTTTTATCCTTTAATTATCGCTTGCTAGACTTATCATTATACTATATTGTGCCACATTTTTCCATTATTATTTATAAGTATTATTATTCTACCTACATATTTATAAGTATTATTATTCTACCTTTAAAATAGTTTTTACCGGCTTTTCTTTGTGTTTACAGGTATGATAAACATAATAGCCTTACATATCTTGTCTGCAATCATACAATATCGCACTGCATATAAGTCTAAGTTGCAAATACCTGTCTACTATAGCAGGAATTGATAATAATATTAATTATTAAATTCTACAGTATGTTTTCTCATCCAAATTGGAAAATGTCCCCTTTGACAATTATAATTTTCTCTTTGTTTAATGGCTATGGAATCAAAAAAGGTCTGCCATAAAGTGGTATATTCGTCTTTTATCCTTTCGCTTTCTGAAAGTCTTTCAAACTGCTTGTCATCTAAATAAGTAAGATACATTTTTTCATTTTTAGGATGTACCACAGCAAGTTTTCTATTGTCATCAATAATTATCCAATTTTCTGAGGGCATTCGGTCTTGAAAATGGGTAGCTACATAGTATACAACATTGCTCTTTGGCTCTAAATGACAAATGTATACTTTGTTGTCTACTGAATTAAATCTGGCAAACTCCCGAAACAGACTAGCTTCATTGGAAACACTTTTACTGATTTTTGATATTTTCATCACTACAGGCTCTGTAAGCATATCTGTAATTTTGCTGCCAGTCTTAAAGCCTAGTCGTAAATATCTATAAACATCATCTAACATATCCTCATAGAATAATAATACATTGTATATATCTATATAGGCTTTCATAGAAAGCTTTTTTACAATAGACCTAGTTACCTTTAGTGACTTTTCC
>OIZX01000194.1_pt1 | contig 48062 bp, 50 predicted proteins | sample 1588621 | NCBI WGS metagenome assembly OIZX01 (sample SAMN03283276) | human gut metagenome | biome: human-associated habitat; material: feces | host: Homo sapiens | place: Peru | collected 2012 | reverse complement strand
AAGCGTGGGGAGCAAATAGGATTAGATACCCTAGTAGTCCACGCCGTAAACGATGAGTACTAAGTGTCGGGAAACCGGTGCTGAAGTTAACACATTAAGTACTCCGCCTGAGTAGTACGGTCGCAAGGCTGAAACTCAAAGGAATTGACGGGCACCCGCACAAGCGGTGGAGCATGCTGTTTAATTCGAAAATACGCGAAGAACCTTACCTAGATTTGACATCCTCGGCGAAGCTATAGAAATATAGTGGAGGTTACCCGAGAGACAGGTGGTGCATGGTTGTCGTCAGCTCGTGTCGTGAGATGTTTGGTTAAGTCCAATAACGAGCGCAACCCTTTTCCTAAGTTGCTAACAGTAAGATGAGAACTCTTAGGATACTGCCAGTGCAAACTGGAGGAAGGTGGGGATGAGGTCAAATCATCATGCCCCTTACATCTAGGGCTACAGGCGTGCTACAATGGCCGATACAAAGAGTTGCAACACAGTGATGTGAAGCTAATCTCGAAAGTCGGTCCCAGTCCGGATTGGAGTCTGCAACTCGACTCCATGAAGTTGGAATCGCTAGTAATCCCGAATCAGAATGTCGGGGTGAATACGTTCCCGGGTGTTGTACACACCGCCCGTCACGCCACGAAAGTCTGTAATACCCGAATGTGGTAGCCTAACCTTTTAGGAGGGGGCCATTTAAGGTAGGACAGGTGATTGGGGTGAAGTCGTAACAAGGTATCCCTACGAGAACGTGGGGATGGATCACCTCCTTTCTATGGAGAAATTAGAAAACGTAGAAAAGAAGAACCTTATGAAATCTTGGGGGATAGCGCTAAAGAAGCGAAAAGATTTCACATAGAAGGCTTAGAATTGACATTTTACTTGGTTTTGAGAGAAGATTCTCTCAGATTTTGTTCTTTGAAAACTAGATAATATAAAGAGTAGCAATATATTTCCTAATATATTGCATTAAGATCTCAAAAACTCATCAAAATAGGAAGAAAAGTGGTTAAATTAATAAGGGCGTATGGTGGATGCCTAGGCATTAGAAGACGAAGAAGGACGCGACAAACAGCGAAATTGCCTCGGGGAGTTGTAAGTAAACATTGATCCGGGGGTATCCGAATGAGGAAACTTACCAAGAAAGGTATCCTAAAATGAATACATAGTTTTAGTGAAGAAAACCCTGTGAACTGAAACATCTTAGTAACAGGAGGAAAAGAAAGAAAAATCGATTGCCTTAGTAGTGGCGAGCGAAACGGCAATAGCCCAAACCAATCTACGGATTGGGGTAGTAGGACACTTCATAACGAGAATAAGAGCTAAAGATAGCTAAATGATTTGGGAAAGTCAGTCAAAGAAGGTGAAAACCCTGTAGGCGAAATCTGAAGCACTCAGAAGTGAATCCTGAGTACGGCGGGACACGAGAAATCTTGTCGGAATCAACGGGGACCATCCCGTAAGGCTAAATACTCTCTAATGACCGATAGTGAACAAGTACCGTGAGGGAAAGGTGAAAAGAACCCCGGGAGGGGAGTGAAATAGAGAATCTGAAACCATATGCTTACAAAAAGTTCGAGCCCGTTAAAGGGTGAGAGCGTGCCTTTTGCAGAATGAGCCGGCGAGTTATGGTATTGTGCAAGGTTAAGTAGAAAATACGGAGCCGAAGCGAAAGCGAGTCTTAAAAGGGCGAAAAAGTACAATGCTGTAGACCCGAAACTGAGTGATCTAGCCATGAGCAGGTTGAAGTGTAGGTAACACTACATGGAGGACCGAACCAGGGTACTATGTAACGTGCTTGGATGACTTGTGGTTAGCGGTGAAATTCCAATCGAACTCAGAGATAGCTGGTTCTCCCCGAAATAGGTTTAGGCCTAGCCTTGAAGAATTTCCTCTGGAGGTAGAGCACTGAATGTGGAATGGCCGCGTCTAGCGGTACTGACTGCAATCAACCTCCGAATGCCAGAGTAGTTAGCTTCAGGAGTCAGTTTATGGGTGATAACGTCCATATGCGAGAGAAAAACAATTCAGACCACCAGTTAAGGTCCCAAAATATATGTTAAGTGGGAAAGGATGTGGAGTTGCACGAACAGCTAGGAGGTTGGCTCAGAAGCAGCCATCCTTTAAAGAGTGCGTAATAGCTCACTAGTCGAGTGGCTCTGCGCCGAAAATGTACCGGGGCTAAACATATTACCGAAACTGTGGATTTATGCGATAGCATAAGTGGTAGGGGAGCGTTCTAAGGGCGATGAAGATAGATCGAGAGGACTATTGGAGCGCTTAGAAGTGAGAATGCCGGTGTGAGTAACGTAAGGTAGGTGAGAATCCTACCCACTGATTGACCAAGGATTCCAGGGTCAAGTTCGTCTACCCTGGGTAAGTCAGGACCTAAGGCGAGGCTGAGAAGCGTAGTCGATGGACAACAGGTTTATATTCCTGTACTATTTATAGGACTGAAGGAGTGACAAAGGAAGCTAGTAAGAGCCATTTAATGGATTATGGTCTAAGCACAAAGACTGATACATAGGAAAATCCGTGATATCGAACGGTTGAAGTGTGATGGCGAAGCAGTCTACGGACAGCGAAGTCTTATGAGGCTAAACTTTTTAAAAAAGCTTCTAAAGAAATGCTATAAATACCTGTACTAAGAACCAACGCAGGTGGTCAAGGAGAGAATCCTAAGGTGAGCGAGAGAACTATGGTTAAGGAACTCGGCACAATGATCCCGTAACTTCGGAATAAGGGAAGGTCTTGAAAAAGACCCGCAGTGAATAGGCCCAAGCGACTGTTTACCAAAAACACAGGTTTCTGCAAAAGCGTAAGCTGAAGTATAGGAGCTGACGCCTGCCCAGTGCTGGAAGGTTAAGATGATTTGTAAGATGGACGAAAGTCGATAACATCGAAGCAATGAATTGAAGCCCCAGTGAACGGCGGCGATAACTATAATCGTCCAAAGGTAGCGAAATTCCTTGTCAGGTAAGTTCTGACCCGCACGAAAGGCGTAACGATTTGGGCACTGTCTCAACCATAGACTCGGTGAAATCTTAATACCTGTGAAAATGCAGGTTACCAGCGACAGGACGGAAAGACCCCATGGAGCTTTACTGTAGCTTGATATTGAAATCAGGTAGTTAATGTAGAGGATAGGTGGTAGACTATGAAGTTAAGACGCTAGTCTTAATGGAGTCGACCTTGGAATACCACCCTTTGACTATTTGATTTCTAACTTGCACCCGTAATCCGGGTGAAGGACAGTGTCTGGTGGGCAGTTTGACTGGGGCGGTCGCCTCCTAAAGAATAACGGAGGCGCTCAAAGGTTCCCTCAGATTGGTCGGAAATCAATCAAAGAGTGTATTGGTATAAGGGAGCTTGACTGCGAGACCAACAAGTCGAGCAGGTGCGAAAGCAGGACAAAGTGATCAGGCGGTAGAAAATGGAATTGCCGTCGCTTAACGGATAAAAGTTACCCTGGGGATAACAGGCTGATACCACCCAATAGTTCACATAGACGGTGGTGATTGGCACCTCGATGTCGGCTCGTCACATCCTGGAGGTGGATTCGCTTCCAAGGGTTGGGCTGTTCGCCCATTAAAGTGGCACGCGAGCTGGGTTCAGAACGTCGTGAGACAGTTCGGTCCCTATCCGTCGTTGGCGTAGGAAAATTGAGGAGAGCTGTTCCTAGTACGAGAGGACCGGAATGGACATACCTCTGGTGTATCTGTTGTAACGCCAGTTGCAGCGCAGAGTAGCTATGTATGGACGGGATAACCGCTGAAAGCATCTAAGCGGGAAGCCTCCTCCAAGATGAATTTTCCCATTCTTCGTGAAGTAAGATTCCTTGTAGACTACGAGGTTGATAGGCTGGAGATGGAAGCATAGTGATATGTTGAGTTGACCAGTACTAATAAATCGAGGATTTAACTCAAATTATTTTGATGAAGAGATTCAAATTTATATTATCGAGTTTTTAAAGGACAAAATCCTTTATTGGTGACGATAGCTCAGGTGGTACACCTCTTCCCATACCGAACAGAGAAGTTAAGCCCTGATACGCTGAAAATAGTGTTATGCTAAGATATGGAGTTGCCAATAATTTTTTTTTGCTTTAAATTATTAATTTTATATATATTATATCTTGTTTATATTGTCTTTTTTATTTATAATTGATATGGAAGGTGAAAAATATGAATATTTATAAATATACTTCTCGTAATGAGAATGATACTGTTGCTTTAGCTCAAAATATTGAATCTGAAAAATTTCCTAATATGGTTATTTGCTTAGATGGAGAACTTGGTAGTGGAAAAACTGTTTTTGTTAAAGGTTTTGCACATGCATTAGGAATTGAGGATAATATTACTAGTCCAACATTTAATATTATAAAGGAATATAACTCTGGAGAGTTACCACTTTATCATATGGATGTATATAGATTAGATAAAGATTCTAATGATATTGGAATTGAGGATTATTTTAGTAAAGGTGGAGTTACATTAATTGAATGGTCAGATATAATTACTGATATATTACCCGATGAAAGATTACAAATAAATATTAAAGTTATTTCAGAGAACGGTAGAGTATTTGAATTAATTCCTTATGGTGAAAAATATGAAGAGTTATGTAACTTTGTTTTATAGGTAGATTATGTATACTTTATTTATAGATACACACCTTTATGATATTAATGTTGTTTTGTATAAGGACGGAAATGTTTATTTGCATAAGAACATTGATAAAAGCATGAACAATAATTCATTATTAGTGCCGACTATTATGAAATGTATTACCAACATCAAACTTAATGAAATTATTGTTGTAAATGGACCAGGATCTTTTACCGGTGTAAGGACAGGTGTAACGGTTGCAAAAACATTAAGTTATTTATTAAATGTTTCTATTAAAACAGTTTCTTATCTTGATATTATGGATTTTTCTTTAGATAGTACCGAAAATCTAGTAGGTTTTTACGATAATAGTGGTATTTTTGTTGGAAAATATTTAAATCATAGGTTAACTGGAAAATATGAATACATTAAAAAAAGGGAGTTAAATTCAAATGAGTTTTCTAATTTAAAAACAGATGTTATTATTGATTACTCTAAAATTTATAATTTAATTTCTAAGCTTCCAAAAATTGATCCTAAACAAGTTAATCCAATTTATGTAAAAAAAATAAGTGTTGAATATGATTAGAGAATTAAAAAATACTGATATCGAACAGTTAACTAAATTACTAATAAATTATGATAAAAACATTGAAAATCACTTTAACTTTAGATATTATTTATCTAATGATATATATTGTCAGTACGTTTATGTAATTAATGATAAAATTGTTGGTTATGTTTTAATAACAGTTATTGATACTTTAGTTGAAATTCATTTATTGTATGTTGATAATTTGTTTAGAAATCAAAAATTTGGTACAAAATTAATGGATTATATAATTAATAAATACTCTAATTATAGATTTTTATTGGAAGTGTCAATTAATAATTATATAGCAATTAAACTATATGAAAATATGAATTTTAAAATAATTAATATAAGAAAAAAATATTATAATGATATTGATGCTTATGTTATGGAAAGGAATTAATATGAAAGATGTCTACATTTTAGCAGTTGAGTCTAGTTGTGACGATACAAGTATTGCAATTGTAAAAAATGGTAAAGAATGTATTGCAATGAGTATATCTTCACAAATAGACGTTCATAATAAGTTTGGAGGTGTTGTACCTGAAATAGCTTCGAGAATGCATTGTGAGAACATTTTATATGTTTTAGAGGATTGTTTATCTCAAACAAATTTAAAAATTGAGGATATGGATGCTATAGCAGTGACATATAAACCAGGTTTACTTGGTTCATTACTCGTGGGATTAGAATTTGCAAAGACTGTTGCTGCTGTATATAATAAACCTCTTATAGGTGTTAACCATTTAATTGGTCATATTTATGCAAATAATATCGAAGATAATTTAGAATTTCCTTTACTTGCGCTTGTTGTAAGTGGTGGACATACTGAACTTTCTATAATGCATAATAATTATGAGTTTGAACTTCTTGGAACAACGCTTGATGATGCAATAGGTGAAAGTTTTGATAAAGTTGCAAGAGTTTTGGGTTTTCCTTACCCTGGTGGCCCAAGTATTGAAAAAGCCGCTTCAATTGGAAATAATACTTATAATTTAACTAAACCTGTAAACGATGAAACATATAATTTTAGTTATAGTGGTTTAAAGAGTCAAGTTTTAAACATAATTAATAATGCAAAAATGAAAAATATTGAGATAAATAAAAATGATTTATCTTGTTCTTTTCAAACTATAGCTGTTGATGAGATTGTTCGTAAGGTAGAACTAGCTTTAAAAAAGACAGACATAAATAGACTTGCTTTAGCGGGTGGAGTATCTGCAAATAAATATTTACATAACGAACTTCAGAAATTATGTGATAAATTTAATGTCAAACTATATAATCCTAGAATGATTTATTGTACTGATAATGCCGCGATGATTGGCGCTGCAGCATATCCATTGTTTTTAAAAAAGGATTTTAAAGATTTAACTTTGGATGCATCAAGTAGTGCTGATTTAATATCTTAATTTAGTATAATAACTCCAATATTTAAATACAGCGCTACTAAAAGCCAAACAAGATACGGAAACTGCAAGAATGCTGCAGTTTTATTCTCTTTATATAATTCAATAATGAATTTTATTGTTGATAAAATTATTAAAACTAGTTCTATGGCACTAATAATATACATTTTCAATTTAAAGAATATAAATGTCCAACTATAATTTAAAATTAAATTTATAATGGCTGATGAAGTAATTTTTTTATTTTCATAATCTTTATTTGCTAAATAAAATGATATCCCAAATAATAAATATAGTATGTTCCAAACAATTGGAAATACTATCTTCGGAGGACTAAATATAGGCTTATTAATTATATTATAGTTTTTGAAATTAGCAAGTAGAGATGATAAAAATCCTCCAATTAAAGGTGCAATAACAATAATAATATTTTTAATTACTTTTTTCATATTATTAGTATATATTTAATATCTGATTTCTATGTATTTTATAGTGAAATTTTACCATAAATATGTTTACTATGCATAAAATATATGATAAAATTAATTTACTTGGGGTAGATTGGTTTCGACATATGTTAATAGATATGATTGCAAGTAGTTGGCAAACTATAAATGCACAAAAAAAATAAATGACGAAACTTCATATAGTTTCACTCCTGCATTTGCCTAATTAGAGGTTTGGGAGTACTCACTTACTTTCTTGCTTATTGAAAGTAAAATGGGTTCATATTAATAAGCTATATTTATTATATTTTTTGAGTATATTAAATGAATATTAATCAAAATTACTATTTATGAGGTTCGTTTTAGCCATATAGATAGGAAATTTAAATAGAACTAAACTTGTAGATATTGTATAATATGGCATATTGGACAGGAGTTCAATTCTCCTCTACTCCACCAAATAGTAAATTATTGCCCGTATTTACGGGTTTTTTAATGATTTGTTATTTTTAAATTCTCATTTTGAAAAATTTATTTGTCAAATATATGGACAAACCAAAATAAATTTGCTATACTACTTGCGAGTAAAGAAATTACTCCTTGCTTTTTATGTCATTAAAAAGCCGAGTAGACCATAAGGAGGTGTAAAAAGATGAATAAGTACGAAATAATGTTTATCGTTAAAAACACTATTGAAGATGACAAAGTAAAAAAAGTTGCAGATAGTTTAAAAGGTTTAATAACTAACGATAAAGGTAGTATCATCGAGTTTAAGGAAATGGGCAAAAGAAAACTTGCTTATCCAATTAAAAAAGAGTTAACAGGAACATATTATGTTATGACTGTTGAAGCAAAACACGATACTATTAAAGAATTTGAACGTAAAGTTCGTATTAATGAAAATGTTTTAAGACATTTAATTATTAACAAAGGAGAATAAGATGAATAAAGTTATATTATGCGGTAGATTTACAAGAGATCCTGAGTCAAGAATGACTTCAGCTTCAATGGAAGTATCAAGATTTTCATTAGCTTGCCCTAGTGATTTTGTAAACAAAGAGGGTCAAAGAGAGACTGAATTTATAAATTGTGTTGCTTTTGGAAGAACAGCGCAAACATTAAATAAATATTGCACAAAGGGAAGTATGATTTTAGCACAGGGTCGTATAAGAAACAGTAGTTATGATGCACAAGATGGAACTAAAAGATATACTACTGATGTAGTTATTGACAATTTTGAATTTGTAAGTGGTTCAAATAGAAATACAAGTCCAAATGCTAACCCTGCACCTAGTTATAATAGTGCTCCAGCAAATAATTACTCTGCACCATCATTTAATACAAATATGCAAACTACCGATATATCTGAAGATCCTTATAAAGAATTTAGTGATGAAACTAATATAAGTAGTGATGAATTTCCATTTTAAGAAGGAGGAATAAGGTATGGCAGAATTTTATCATAAGAAAAAAAGAATATGCCAAATGTGTGCTGGTAAATCAGTTGACTATAAAGATGTAATGATTATTAATAAATATATCAATGAAAAAGGTAAAATATTACCTCGTAGAATGACTGGCGCATGTGCAAAACATCAAAGACATATTGCTGAACAAGTTAAATATGCTCGTTTAATGGCATTAATACCATTTGTTAAATAATAACAAATGGTTTTTTTAATGAATTTTTTATGTTATAATAAGTTATAGTATTTAAGGAGGATTTTAAATGAAAGTTATACTTTTAAAGGATGTAAAATCTCAAGGAAGAAAAGATGATATTATAAATGTATCAGATGGATATGCTAATAACTATTTGATAAAAAATAAGCTCGCTGTTGCATACACTGATACTAGTAAAAAGATTTTAGATAAGCAAATTCAAATTAGAAATGATGAAGAAGAAAAAGTAATTGCTAATTTAACTGAAATTAAAAATAAACTAAATGACAAAATTATTGAGTTTAAAGTAAAAACTGGAAAAGATGACAGAGTTTTTGGTACAGTTTCCTCAAAACAAATAAGTGATAAAATAAAAGAACTAGGCTATGATATTGATAAAAAATGTATATTAATAGATACACCTTTATCTAGCTTAGGAACATATAAAGTTAAAATAAAATTACATAAAAAAGTTGAATTTAATATAAATATTAAGTTAATTAAATAAGAAAGGAAAGTTATGGCACAATCATTACCATTTAATTCCGAAGCGGAAATGTCCGTTCTTGGAATTTCATTTATTTCAAAAGATCAAGTTGATAAAATTTGTGAAAGTGTTAATGAAGATATGTTTTTTGATGAAAGAAACAAAACTCTTTTTTGTGCTATAAAAAGTTTACACGATAAAAAGATACCTATAGATATTACTACAATAAGTACTGAACTTGATAAAACAAAAAAATCATCTATTGTTAATATCAATTATATAATGGATGTAATAGATAGTGTTGTAACAAGTGCAAATCTTGATTATTATATTCAAATTTTACAAGATTATAATGTAAGAAGAGGACTTATTACCTCTGCAACTCAAATTGTTGAAAATGCCTATAATGAAGAAGATATTTCTAGACTTCAGGATAATGCTGAAAAAACAATTTTGTTAGCGGTAAGAAGTCGTAGCGTTTCTGAACTTTTACCAATTACTGAGGTTTTAAGAAGTGCTCATGATAAACTTGAGGAGCTTGCTAAAAATAAAAAATTAATTACTGGTTTAGAAACAGGATTTTATGACTTTGATAGACTTACAACTGGATTTCAAGGTGGTGAAATGATAATTTTAGCGGCTAGACCAGGTATGGGAAAAACAGCACTTGCACTTAATATGGCATCTTACGCTGGAAGAACAACTAAAAAAGCTGTAGCAATATTCAACTTGGAAATGCCTGCGGAAATGCTCGTAAATAGAATGATTTCCTCAGTTGGAAGAATAGATTCATATAAATTACAAACAGGAAATATGCATGATAAGGATTGGCAAAGGTATAACGAAGCAATGAGTCAACTTGGACAAACTAGTATTTATATCGAAGCAGATGCTGGTACTACAATATCTGAAATTAGAGCAAAATGCAGAAGACTTGCTAGTAGTGAACAAGGACTTGGACTTGTAATAATAGACTATCTTCAGTTAATTAATAGTGGTTCAAAAAAGGTTGAATCAAGACAAGTTGAAGTATCAGATATTTCAAGATCCTTAAAAACTATGGCATTAGAGTTAGATGTTCCAGTAATTGCTTTATCACAGTTATCAAGAACTGCTGAAAAAAGGGAAAGTAATGTACCAATGCTAGCAGATCTTCGTGAGTCAGGTTCACTTGAACAAGATGCAGATATGGTTCTATTTATTAATAGAAAAGATTATTATGATAAATCTAAAGATCAAAATAATACAATCGTTCCAGCAGAACTTATTATTGCCAAACATCGTAAAGGTAGTTTAGGAACTATTGATTTACAATTTGAATTAAATTATGGTTTATTTAAAAGTGTTTTAAAGGAACAAGGTGAATAATGAAAATAAATGATATAATAAAGTCTGCTTTTTTTACATTAATTATAAGTATTTTATGTTTTGTTGGCTTTTTCTTTGATAAAAAGGATTCTTTAGATGCCGAGAAAATCTATGAAGTATTTATTGATGGTAAAAGCGTTGGATATTTAAAAAATGATGAAAAGTTATATGATATAATCAATAGTAAACAACAAGAAATTAAAAAGAAATATAATGTTACTACTGTTTATCCTCCAGAAAATTTTAAAATTATTAAAACATCGTCTTATGATATAGTCTTGTCTACTCCAGAACAAATATATAATAAAATGGCAGATATTGGTTCATTTACAATCGAAGGGTATATTGCAACATATAAAAAAGGTGAAAAGCAAATTACTATCAATGTTCTTGATAAAAAAGTATTTGATAGTGCTATCCACAATTTTGTGCTTGCGTTTATTGCTGAAGAAGAATATTCAAATTACATGAATAATACTCAAAAAGAAATTGAAACTACAGGAAAAGTAATTAAAAATATGTATTTTGACGAAATTATAAATATAAAAAAAGGCTACATTTCAGTAAATGACACCATTTTTGAGGATGAATCATCATTAACCCAATATTTATTATTTGGGCCGAATAATAAGATTGAAAAATACGTTGTAAAAGAAGGAGATACAATTGATTCTATTTCGGAAGCAAATAAACTTAACTATAAAGAATTTTTGGTTGCTAATCCTAAATATAGTTCAAGAGATAGCCTCCTTACTATTGGGGATAATGTTAATATTACTCTAATCAATCCAATGTTAACATTTGTCTATGATGTTAATGAAATTTTGGATACTGAAATACCATATGAAAAAAAAGTAGAATATGATTCCAGTAAAGCTTCGGATTTTAATGAAATTACTACCGCAGGTGTAACCGGAATAACTAGAATTGATGAAAATTATACTGTTAAAAATGGTCAAACACAAGGTGGTGTTGAAATTGTAAGCAGTGTTAAAATTAAAGAAAAAGTTGATCAAGTTACCACTAAAGGAGGTTATAGATATTCTGGTGGATGGACCTCTGGTTCATATATTGATACTGGTACAACTTGGGGCTGGCCTACAAATCAACCATCAGTTATAACAAGTGGATATGAGTGGCGATGGGGAGCATTCCACGATGGAATAGATATTTCTGGTACAGGTTGTGGTTCACCAATATATGCCGCTTTAGAGGGTGAAGTAGTTTCTTCTCAGTTTGGTGGTATGGTTGGTCCTGCCTCTGGTTATAATGTTGTTATTCGTCATAGTAATGGTTACTATTCAGTTTATGCACATATGATTGCAAATAGTATGACTGTTAAAGTCGGTGATAAAGTTACTCGTGGACAAGTTATAGGGCAAATGGGAAATACCGGTGTATCTTATGGATGTCATTGCCATTTAGGAATATTTTATGGTCAACCATATTCAGGTGGATATTCAATTAATCCATTAAGTGTGTACAGATGATTAAAGTTTGTACTTTAGCAAGTTCTTCAGCTGGAAATTCAACTTATGTTGAAACAAGTCATTATAAAATTTTAATAGATTTAGGAAGAACAAAAAAATATTTGAGCGAAAAACTTTCTGAAATCGGAGTGGATTATAAAGATATTGATTATGTATTCTTAACTCATACTCACGATGACCATACAAAAAGTTTACATACATTTTTCAAAGGAACAAAAGCAACACTTGTTATTACAAATAAAATGTTACTTGAATTAAACGATATATCTGATATTGAAAACATAATCATATATGAAGATAATCCAAATATTGTAGATTTAGACATTAAATCATTTGTAATGAGCCATGATGTTGCAGATATTCGTAGTTTTGTAATAACTGATGAAGGGTCATCCCTTGTTTATATTACTGATACAGGTTATATAAATTCTAAATATTTTAAATCTTTTAAAGGGAAAACGGCATATTATATTGAAAGTAATCATGATATAGAAATGCTTAGACATGGTCCTTATCCAAGATGGCTTCAGGATAGGGTACTATCTGATGTTGGACATTTATCTAATAAATTTACTGGTATTTATTTATCAAAATTAATTACAGAAAACACAAAAAATATTGTACTACTACATTTAAGTGAAAAAAATAATACCGAAGAACTCGCTCTTGAAACTATTGAGGAATACATTGATCCTACAAAAGTAAAAATACAGTGTGCTAATAAAAATGATATAGGAAGTGTAATAACCATATGATAAAGATTATTTGTTTTGGTAAATTAAAGGAAAATTATTTAGTAAATGCTGTTAATGATTATTATGAAAGAGTTAATAAATATCATAAAATATCTATATTAGAATTAAAAGATTCAGAAAATATTATTGATGAAGAAAAAGAATTTTTAAAAATTATTCAAAATGATAAATCATATAAAATTCTTTTGGATATTAAGGGTGAGGAAGTTTCAAGCATAGAATTTTCAACTTTAATAAATGATAAACTAACTCATTTTAGTAGTATTACTTTTATAATTGGAAGTAGTAATGGTGTAAGTGAAAATATAAAAAATTTTGTGAATCAAAGGATTAGTTTTGGTAAAATAACTATGCCTCATGGTTTATTTAGAGCAGTATTGCTTGAACAAATTTATCGTAGTTTTAAAATATTAAATAACGAAAGTTATCATAAATAAAAGATTTATTCTTTTATTTTTTTGTGGGGTTTAGTAAAATAAATATGTAGGTGATAATTATGATAGGAAATAGTTGGGATGAAAAATTAAGCGTTATATGGAATAGTCCTGGATTTCATAATTTTTATAATATGATTTTGAAACTATATGATGAAAAAACTATTTATCCTCTTAAAGAAAATATTTTTAATGCATTTAAATTGACTAGTTTCGAAAATGTTAAAGTTGTTATTGTGGGACAAGATCCTTATCACGGAGAAGGTGAGGCACACGGACTTTCTTTTTCTGTTCAGGATAATGTAAAAATTCCTCCTTCACTTCAAAATATTTATAAAGAATTATATAGTGATTTAGGTATTCCACCTAAAAAAACTGGAAACTTAACTGGTTGGGCAAAGGAGGGCGTTCTATTGTTAAATAGCACATTAACTGTTGAAAAAGATAAAGCCAATTCTCATCAAGGGTTAGGTTGGCAATATTTTACAGATTATGTTATAAAAGTGTTGAATTTAAGTGAGAAACCAATTGTATTTATTTTATGGGGGAACTTTGCTCGAAGTAAAAAAGTTTTAATAACAAACCCTAAACATTTAATATTAGAGTCACCACATCCAAGTCCATTTTCAGCATACAACGGATTCTTTGGTTCAAAACCATTTTCAAAAACTAATGACTTTTTAATAAAGAATAACATAAAACCAATTGATTGGTCAAAATAAAAAAGTAGCATTGCTACTTTGTTTCATATGAAGTCTGAACTTTTATATTATTTATTTTAGCAATAACTTTTATGTATCCTTTAATAGTTTTCATAAGTAAGTTATTGTTTTTATTATAATACTTTTTATTAGCAATTAATATTTCGTTAATACTATCTATTTTGTTAAATAACTCATTTATTTCATCTGTATTAAGTTCTTTATTATCCTCTTTTAAATCAGTCATAGTTTTTAAATAATTATTAAGTTCAATATCAAGATTATAATTACTAATTTTCTTAGTATTTAAATTTGCAAAATCTTTTAAATAATCTTTCTTTTTTAATACTTTTTTATATTTATCATATATTTCATTCATTATATCTTTTTTATCTTTTAAAGCTTTACTGATAATATCATTTGCTGCATCCATTTTAGCTTTTATGATAGAAATTTTATTATATCCAATAAAGTATATTAATGATATACCAAATCCAATACTAATTACAATAAGTAACATTATTTCTAATTTCAAATTTACACTTCCTATCTTATAACATTATACCACATTATTTTTTTTCTTTTAACAATTTTATTATAGTATCTTTATTTATTAAGAAATAAACTGTTAGTGTAAGTAAACCGATTATTCCTAAATATAACATATTTCCAATAAAACCATTAAATTGTGGCATTATATTTTTATATATAACACACATAAAAATTGCAATTAAAATTGAAAAAATTAGTTTAGGAAGAGACTTTATTGTATCATTATATCTAAATCCATCATTTTTATATAATGATACAATTGGTATACTTAATGATATTATATAACCTATTACAGTGGCAGTAATTGCTCCATAATATGGGTATATTCCCAGTCTATTAAATAAATACATTAAAGGAAGGTCAAGAAGAGCGTTAACTGTTATTCCACTTAATGCACAAATATATACAAGTTTTGTTTTATATAAGCCTTGTAAAGCGGAAAAGAAAATAATGTAAGCACTATCAAGTATTGCCACTAAAATGATGTATTTAAATATTATTGGTCCATAGTAACTCTGACCATAAAATATATACCAAATTTCCTTTGCAAAAATACTTAAGAATATTGTAAGCGGAGTTATTATAAAGAGTAATACTTTTAATGAATTGTTGAAATAGTAATTAGCTTTATCCATATCTTTTTTAACATAAGCACTAACTATTGAAGGAATTAAACTTATAGTAAGACCAGTGGCAAATGCCTTAACGATTGTTATTAGTTTACTTCCCCAAGTTGTAAATATTGAGGAAATTGTTTCAACATCTTTTGCACTATACCCTAAATTAGTAAGTCCTCGTATAATTAAAATCATATCGGTTGTATTATAAATTGAATTTGAAATGTTTATTATTATAAAAGGTATGCAATAACCGATAATCTTTTTAATAACTTCTTTTCTTTCTTCTTCAGAAAGGGACTTTTTATTATTTTTTACAACATTAGATTTTTTAGTTTTAATTATTAAGTAAATGTAAGCAATGATAGCACCAATTGCACAAGAAAATACTGAAATTCCTACTGCATATGTAATTTTTAAATGAAATACTTTAATACATAAATAACTTCCTACAAGAATAAAAATTATTCTAACAATTTGCTCTATAACTTGTGATTTTGAAGAAGCCTCAATATACTTATGTCCCTGAAGATATCCACGATAAATTGAAAGAAGTGGTACAACTAAAAGCGCAAATGATATACATCTAATTACAAAACTTACATCTTCGATGGTATTTCCTCCGGTAAGATCGCCAAGAATTACTTTAGCAAGTGGCTTTGCAAATAAGAAACATAATAAAAATGCAACAAGAGAGAAAATATACACTATTTTTTTACTTATTCGATACATTTCATTTTTTCTATCATATTCCTTTAAAGTCTCATATTCACTAGTAATTTTACTTATTGCAAGTGGTATACCTGCTGAGGAAATAATTAAAAATATATTATAAATATTATAAGCGTAACCATACAATGCTCCACCTTGTTCACCAATTATTTTATAAAATGGAATTACATATAATACGCCTAAAACTTTTGAAATTATTATCGCAATAGTGGCTATTATAGCACCTTCCATAAATCCGTTTTTCTTCATACTTAATTTCAACTCCTATTATTATTATAGATAAAAATGAAATATAAAACAAGAAATTTATCAAAATCATTTACAAACTAGCAAATATCTATTATATTTAAATAGAAATGAGGTATTATGAAAGTTGAAATTTTAGTATTAGGTCCCCTTGATACAAATACATATATTTTAAGTAAAGATGGAAAATGCATTATTATAGATCCAGCAGACGATGCGGAAAAAATTGTTTCATTTTGCTCAAAATATGAAGTCGAAGAAATAATTGTTACTCATCATCATTTTGATCATATTGGTGCACTTGAAAAGTTAGAAAAATACTATAATATTAAGCATAATACATTTTTAAGGAAGACATTTTCTTATGACATAATAAAAACGCCAGGTCATACTGACGATTCTATTTCAATATTTTTCGGTGGACAAAACTTATTATTTTCTGGTGACTTAATTTTTTATCATAGTATCGGAAGATATGATTTTCCAAATTCAAATTATAATGATTTAATTAAATCTTTGGAAAAGATAAGTAAACTATCCCTTGATACAACTATTTTCCCTGGTCATGGAGAGAAAACAAGTTTAAACGAAGAAATTAAATATTTTGATTTATATTAAAATGTTTTTTCAGAATAAGCGTGAGAATAATTAATTGGTTCCATAAATTCAACATAATCAAGATATAAAATTCTAATTAAGAACCATTTTCCAGTTGTAACCTCTTTGATTATTAGATGGTCTTTACCTGCCTCTTCGATTAATCCAGAAAATATCTTATTTTTCCATTCTGTACTATCTGGAAAAGAAACATAAGCATTAACTTTTCTTCCTTTGTTAAGCCTTAAAATATTTTCAATATAACTTTGTTCGTTATAGTCTTCCATTGAACTTACATTTCCTGGTGGTACAGTCATATTTTGCATATTATTTTGATTTGTTGGAAATGTTGGATTTTGATAATAATTACCATTCATTTGCTTTCACCTCATTAAAACTTATTTTTTTTTACTAAATTTATGACACTTTATAGACAAAAAAACTAAATTTTAGTAAAATGGTTATAGTAAGAAGGGTAGTAAAATGAGTAAGGAAGATATAAAAACTTTAGTTACTGGTGTTACATTTGTTTTTGGTATCTTTTTACTTGCAATGTGCTACCATTTATTTTTACTACCCAATGAATTTATAACTGGTGGCACAAATGGTCTTGCAATAATATTTAATAAATTATTTAATATTGATCCAACAGTGTTTTTGTACATATCAAGAATAGTACTTTTAATCATAAGTTTTATTTGTTTAGGATACAAGAAAACATTACCAACAGTATTAGGTTCATTGTTATACCCAATAATGGTAACAATTACAGAGCCTATAGCATTATCACTTTTAAAATATATTAATACAAGTCAAGTGCTAATTAGTGTTGTAATTACTGGTTTCTTATATGGAGCATCCTCTGCACTTATATATAAAAGTGGTTTTACAACTGGTGGTGGGGACGTTATAATGGAACTTATTAAAAAGTACGCCAAAGTATCTACTTCAGTTGCAAATTTTTCCTATAGTTTTATAATTCTTTTGATGGGTGCATTTGTATTTGGTTTTGAAAGTTTTATATACTCTGTAATTATTTTATTAATAAGTAATCATTTTATTGATAAAATTACTCTTGGTGTTTCTTTAAGTAAGGTTTTCTTCATTTATACAAATAAACTAAGTGAAGTTAAAAAGGTTATAACTGAGGAATACGATAGTGGTGTTACAATTTTACAAAGCAAACAAGAATTTTTACATAAAAAAGGAGAAATACTTATGGTAGCCGTTTCTAATTTAGATTGTTATAGATTACGAAATAGGATATTAGAACTTGATCCCAATGCATTTTTTGTAATAAATGATTGTTATGAAGTTAATGGTGGAAAGAAAAAAGAAAGGATATTGATTAATCGATGAAAAAAATATTAATACTTTTAAGTATATGTTTAATTGCCCTATGTGGTTGCAAAAAAAATAAAAATGAAATAGTAATGGTAACGGAGGCAGGATTTGCTCCGTATGAATATTATGACAATAACAAAATTGTTGGAGTTGATGTAGAAATTGCTAAAGAAATTGCTTCGGCACTTGGAAAAAAACTAGTTATTAAGGATGTATATTTTGATGCAATTATTAATGAGATAAAATCAGGAAAAGCTGATTTTGCTTTAGCGGGAATGAGTGTAAATGAAGAAAGAAAAAAACAAGTTGATTTTTCTAATACATATATTATTTCAAAACAAATAGTAATTGTTAGAAATGATAGTGATATTAAAAATATTTCACAAATTAACAATAAAAAAATTGCTGTTCAACTTGGCACTATTGCAGATAGTTATGTTACTGATAATAATATAACAAAAGATATTGTTAGACAAAAAAAATACTTATCAATGGCTGAAGATTTAAAAGCTGGTAAAGTTGATTTAATAATAATGGATGAATTACCTGGTAAAAAAATAGTTGAAAATAATGAAAATTTAATTATTTTAGATGGTTTTGTATTCGAAGATAATTATGCAATTGCTGTTAAAAAAGGTAATACACAGCTTTTAAATAAAATTAATGAAGTTATTGATAATTTAAAAAATAGTGGTAAAATTGATGAATACATTTTAGAGTATTCAAAATAGGTGTTTATGGAATTAATAAGAGAAAATATATATAATTCATTTATATATCAAGATAGATATAAATATTATTTAACTGGTCTTGGTAATACAATTATTATGGCATTTTTTGCTTGTTTAATTGGAGTTATTTTAGGTCTTATTTTATCACTTGTTATAGACTATAATGAAAAAACGGGTAAGCTCTATTTATTAAGTACTTTTGCAAGAATGTATATTGGAATTATAAGAGGAACTCCCGCACTACTTCAATTAATGATTTTATATTATATAATTTTTAAAAGTGTTAATATTAATATAGTAGTAGTTGGAATTATATCTTTTGGATTAAATTCTGGAGCTTATGTATCCCAAATAATTAAGTCTGGATTAATATCAATTCCAAAAGGACAGGAAGAAGCATCAACAATGCTAGGATTTAACTATTTTCAAACTATGAAATATGTTATAATGCCTCAGGCATTAAGAAATGTTTTGCCAGCTTTAGGTAATGAATTTATAACACTTTTAAAAGAAACTTCAGTAGCAGGTTATATTGGTATACTTGAACTTACAAAAGCCTCTGATATAGTGGCTTCTTCTACATATGATTATTTCTTTCCACTTTTAATTGTGGCAATAATTTATTTAATATTAACATTAGGATTAACGAAACTATTAAACTTTTTCGAAAGGAGACTTTCAAAATGATAGAAATTAAAAATTTAACAAAAAGTTATGATAAAAAATGTATCTTAAAAAACATTAATTTAAAAATTAATGATAATGAACAAGTATCAATAATTGGTAAAAGTGGATGTGGTAAATCAACATTACTTAGATGTATAGCAAGACTTGAAGAAATAGATAAAGGTCAAATATTAATAGATAATGAAAATGTTAATAATATAAAAAAATTTTATAATAAAGTTGGTATGGTTTTTCAATCATTTAATTTATTTGAAAACATGACTGTACTTGAAAATTTAATTATTGCCCCAGTTAAACTTAAAATACAAACAACAGACGAGGCTATTAAACTTGCTAAAGGTTATTTAAAAGAAATAAATTTAGAAAATAAAATTAATGAATATCCTAAAAATTTAAGCGGTGGTGAAAAACAAAGAGTTGCTATAATAAGGGCACTTATGGAAAAACCCAAAATTTTATTATTAGATGAACCAACAAGCTCTTTAGATCCACAAATGAAAAAAGAAGTATTAGAGCTGATTAGTAAATTAAAAGATTATAATATGACAATAATAGTTGTAAGTCATGAACTTAATTTTGTTAAAGACTTTTCTTCAAGAATTATTTTTTTAGATAATAAAACTATTATTTCTGATGATACTGTAAAGGGAACTTTTAGTAGTGAAAATGAAATTATTAAAAATTTTTTAAAAGATATAAATTAGAAATATGGACTTTTAAAAATTTAAATGATATTATTATTATAATAAGGAGATGATATAGATGCACGTTACTAGTGAAATTAAAAAATTAAAAAAGGTCTTAGTTCATAGACCAGGAAAGGAACTATTAAATTTAACACCAGATACATTAGGAAGGCTTCTTTTTGATGATATTCCATATTTAAAAGATGCAATTTTAGAGCATGATGAATTTTGCCAAATACTAAGAGATAACGATGTAGAGGTTGTTTATTTAGAAGATTTAATGGCTGAAACATTAGATGAAAACCCACAGGTTAAACCTTCATTTATAAGACAATTTATTTATGAAGCAGGAGTAAGAACTCCAAAATATAAAGATTTATTATTTGATTATTTAATGAGTTATACAAATAATAAAGAACTAGTTTTAAAAACTATGGAAGGTATTAAAGTTTCTGAAGTTCATAGAAATAAACAAGATAGTGAATATTCTCTTGTTGATCAAATAAGTGAAGAAACTAAGTTTTTAGCAGAACCAATGCCAAACCTTTATTTTACAAGAGATCCGTTTGCATCAGTTGGTGATGGTATAATTCTTAATAAGATGTACTCTGTTACAAGAAGTAGAGAAACAATTTATGCTTATTACATTTTTAATTATCATCCAGATTATATGGATAAAGTTCCAAAATATTATGATAGAGAAAATCCATTCAGTATTGAAGGTGGAGATGTATTAAATTTAAATGAACATACTCTTGCAATTGGTATTTCTCAAAGAACTAGTGCTGAAGCAATTGATTTAGTTGCTAAAAATATGTTTAATGATGAAAAATGTAATATTGATACAATTCTTGCATTTAAGATACCTGAATGTAGAGCATTTATGCACTTAGATACAGTATTTACTCAAATTGATATTGACAAGTTTACATATCATCCTGGAATTATGGATACATTAGAGGTTTTTGAAATTACTAAAAATGAAGATAATCTTGATGAAGTAAGTGTAATTAAAAAAGAAGGAAGCCTTGAAAATATTTTAGAGGAATATTTGGGTATTGATATTACACTTATTCCTTGTGCTGGAGGAGATAAAATTGCCTCAGAAAGAGAACAATGGAATGATGGAACAAATACATTATGTATAGCTCCTGGAGTAGTAGTTGTATATAATAGAAATAATATTACTAATGAAGTATTAAGAGAAAAGGGTATTAAAGTTATAGAAATGAATAGTGCAGAACTTTCTAGGGGTAGAGGCGGTCCTAGATGTATGAGTATGCCACTTGAAAGAGAGGATTAAATGGATTTAAGAGGAAGAGATTTTCTAAAGTTACTTGATTATTCAAGTGATGAAATAAGATATTTATTAGACTTAGCAAAAGATTTTAAAACAAAAAAAGAACATAGAGAACCTCATAAATTTCTTGAAGGACAAAACATTGCTATAATATTTGAAAAAGATTCTACGAGAACTAGGTGTTCTTTTGAAGTTGCTGCTTACGACTTAGGTATGCATGTTACTTATCTAGGACCAACAGGTTCACAAATGGGAAAAAAGGAAAGTATTGAAGATACTGCAAGAGTACTTTGTAGAATATATGATGCTATAGAGTATCGTGGATTTGATCAAACTATTGTTGAAACATTAGCAAAATATTCAAGTGTTCCTGTCTATAATGGACTTACTAATGAATTTCATCCAACTCAAATGTTAGCTGATTTTATGACTATTGAAGAAGAATTTGGTTCATTAAAAGGAAGAAAATTAGTTTTTTGTGGGGATGCTAGAAATAATGTTGGTAATTCATTAATGGTTGCTAGTGCAAAGTTAGGTGTTAATTTTACTTGTTGTGCGCCAAAGGATTTGTGGCCTGATGAAGAACTTACTAAAAAATGTGAAGAAATAGCTAGAGAAAACGGATGTACTATTCAAAGAACTGAAGATATTATGGAAGGTACTAAAGATGCCGATGCAATATATACTGATGTTTGGGTATCAATGGGAGAACCTATGGAAAAGTGGGCTGAAAGAATTAATTATTTAAGAAAATATCAAGTTAACCAGTCCGTTATAGATAATGCTAAAGATGATTGTATCTTTCTTCATTGTTTGCCATCTTTTCATGATCAAAATACGGCAATTGGTAAAGAGATTTATGAAAAATTTGGTGTTCCTGAAATGGAAGTTACAGACGAAGTATTTAATGGTTCACATTCAAGAGTTTTTGAGGAAGCAGAAAATAGAATGCATACAATTAAAGCAGTTATTTATGCAACCTTAAGGAATTGATATGAGTAAAATTGTTATTGCTTTAGGTGGAAATGCTTTAGGTAAAACACCAGATGAACAAAAACTTCTTGTTAAAAAAGCTGCCGATATAATTGTAAGCATTGCTAAAGATAATGATGTTATTGTGACACATGGAAATGGTCCTCAGGTGGGGATGATTGCTAATGCATTTGAGTATGCAAGTAAATTTAATGTTGCTCCTTTTATGCCTTTTGCAGAATGTGGAGCTATGAGTCAGGGATATATTGGTTATCATTTACAAAATGCTATTAATGAAAAATTGAGAGAAAATAATATTGAAAAGAAATGTGCAACTATCATTACTCAGGTTGAAGTGGATGAAAATGATGAGGCTTTCACGGATCCAACTAAACCTGTAGGAATGTTTTATACCAAAGAGGAAGCGGATAAACTAGCTTCTTCGAATGGCTATAAATATGTTGAAGATTCTGGAAGAGGTTATAGGAGAGTAGTGCCCTCACCAAAACCTGAAAGAATCTTAGAGCAAGAGATAGTAAGTAATCTTGCGGATGACGGAAATATTGTTATTACCGTCGGTGGTGGTGGTATTCCTGTAGTAAAGGATGGACTAGGATATAAAGGTGTTGATGCAGTAATTGATAAAGATTTTGCAAGTAGTAAGTTAGCAGCAAATATTAACGCTGATATTTTGTTAATTTTAACAGCAGTAGATAAAGTGTATATTAATTATAATAAAGATAATCAAATAGCACTTGATTCAACTGATACATTAGAATTACAAAAATACATTGATGAAGGCCATTTTGCAAAAGGAAGTATGCTTCCAAAAATAAATGCTTGTATGAATTTTCTAAATGAAAACTCAGAAGGCATTGCTATTATTGCTTCATTAAATGAAGGACTTGAAGCAATTAATGGTGATAAAGGCACAAGAATATTTTATAGGAGGAAATAAAAATGGCAAAAAAAGCTAAAAAGAAAAAATTTACATTATCTTCATTTACAATTATAATGTTAATTATTGTTGCAATTGCTATAATTTCATATTTACTTCCACTTGCTATATTTGATGGTGAAAATATTGTCAATGGTAGTGGTGTAGTTCGTGCTAAATTTTCTGACTTTTTAATGGCTCCAATCAAAGGATTTGAAAATGCTGCTGATGTAGGTGTATTTATTCTTATTTTAGGAGGATTTTTAAATGTTGTTACTAAAACTGGTGCTCTTGAAACAGGAATAAAAGTATTAGTAAACAAATTAAAAGGTAAGGAACTAGTATTAATACCAATACTAATGTTTATATTCTCAGTTGGTGGAACAACTTATGGAATGTTAGAGGAAACAGTTGCATTTTATGGTTTGTTATCATTTACTATGGTAGCAGCGGGGATGGATACTATTGTTGCATCAGCCACAGTCTTACTTGGTGCTGGTGTAGGTGTACTTGGTTCAACAATAAATCCATTTGCAGTAGGTGCTGCAGTTAGTGCATTACCAGATGGTATAAAAGTTAATCAAGGAACTATAATTTTACTTGGATGTATCTTATGGTTAGTTTCTTACATTATAGCAGTAGCATTTGTATTAAATTATGCTGCTAAAGTGAAAGCCGAAAAAGGAAGTACATTTCTTTCATTACAAGAGCAAAAACAAATGGAAAAACATTATGCAAAAGATGACTTTATTAATCCAGATGTAAAACTTACTACAAGACAAAAACTTATATTAATTATATTTGGCTTAACATTTGTTATTATGATAGCAGGTTTCATTCCATGGGTAGATTTTGGTATTATACCAGCGGATGTTGCTGATGCTGGAACACATTTTACAGCTTTCTTAACTGGAAATTGTTTTGGTTATTGGTATTTCGAAGATGCAGCCGTACTATTCTTTGTAATGGCTATTGTAATAGGAATAATAGGTAAATTAAGTGAAAAAGAATTTGTAGATACATTTGTTGATGGTGCCTCTGATATACTAAGTGTTATATTAATTATAGCAGTTGCAAGGGGTGCTTCAGTATTAATGCAAGTTACATATTTAGATAATTATATTATTTATAATGCGGCAAATGCCCTTAAAAATATGCCTGCAGTTATCTATGCACCAATGAACTTTATTTTACATATATTCTTATCAATACTTGTACCATCTTCATCAGGTATTGCAACACTTTCAACTCCAATTATGGGTGGCTTAACTCATCAATTAGGATTCTCAGTTGAAACAAATGTTATGATACTTGTTGCTTCTAATGGACTTGTAAATTTAATTTCACCTACATGTGGAGCGATAATGGGTGGTCTTGCTCTTGCTAGAGTTGAGTATTCAACATGGTTCAAATGGGCATTTAAAATAGTTGCTTGTATAGGTCTTGCTGCAATGGTAATTCTTACAATAGCAATGTGTGTTTTATAAACTAGCGATTGCTAGTTTTTTTTAATAAAAATATAATAAAAACGCTTGTTACCTTATTGTTTTACTTGACAATTTACTACTTTTACCATATAATCATAATCGGTACATTTATTTAAGAGGCCTTTTTAATTGTGGGAAGATTAAATTGGTTAATTAAAATGAAGGGAAAGAAAAAATTATGAAATCATTTTTACAAACAAAAGAAAATATTGAAAGAAAATGGTATGTAATTGATGCTGAAGGTAAAAATTTAGGTAGAGTTGCTACAAAAGCTGCTCATATCTTAAGAGGTAAGCATAAAGTTACATATACTCCTTATGTTGACTGTGGAGATTATGTTATTATCGTTAATGCTAGTAAAGTAAATTTAACTGGTAATAAATTAACTGATAAGAAATATTATAATCATTCTGGATATCCAGGAGGATTAAGAGAAAGAACTGCAAAAGTTATGATTGAAAACTATCCAGAAGAAATGATGGAAAGAGCTGTAAAAGGTATGCTTCCTCATAATAGACTTGGTAGAAAAATGGGTAAAAAACTATTTGTTTATGCTGATGCTGATCATAAACATAGTGCTCAAAAACCAATCGAAATGGAAATATAATAGGAGGAAAACATGGCAAAAAAACAAACTTGGAATGCTACAGGAAGAAGAAAAAGTAGTGTAGCAAAAGTAACTTTAGTTGGTGGAACTGGTAATATTACAGTTAATGGTGTAGATGTTCATGACTATATGCCTTATGAAACACTTGTTATGGACTTAACTCAACCACTAGTTTTAACTGATAATTTAAATAGATTCGATATCGATGTTAAAGTATCTGGTGGTGGATTTTCAGGACAAACTGGTGCAATTCGTTTAGGAATTACAAGAGCACTTCTTAAATTTGATGAAAATACTGACCAAACTAGAGAAGATAGTTATAGACATATTTTAAAAAATGCTGGATTTATCACAAGAGATCCTCGTGTTAAAGAAAGAAAGAAATATGGTCTTAAAAAAGCTCGTAGAGCTCCACAATTTAGTAAACGTTAAAATATTTTCTTACCCCATATTGGGGTTTTTTTATGTTTTCATATAGACAACATTTAATTTATTTAGTATTATCTTGTGTAGAGGTGACATCATGAGATTATACGTATATTTAGATGAAAGTGGTTCAATTCATAAAAATAGTAATACAAAGTATTTTGCTGTTGGTGGATATTTTACTTTTGAAAAATATAGGCTTAAAATAACATCATTATATAAAAAAATTAATAAACTTGTAAAAGACGAAAGAAAGATTAAAATAGATAAAGAAATAAAATCTTATGACTATTTAACAAAAGAAAAACAACTTATTTTTTCAAGTATGGAAAATATTCCAGGTTTTTATGGATTTTCTAAGGTATTTGATAAAGAAAAAATGCAAAAAGGTATTGTAGATTCAAATATATTTTATAATTATGCCGTAAAATTAATATTTTCAGATATTATTTTTCCACTTCTTAAAAACTATACTGATGAGCAAATTGAAATTAAACTTCTTTGTGATAATCGTAACGTAAGAGTAGGTGACTTAAAAAATTTAGAGAATTATTTAAATACAGAATTTTGCTTAAACAATTATATTTTTAATGTTTCTTATTATGACTCTAAAACTAACTTTGGTATTCAACTTGCTGATTTAATAGTTAATACTTTTTATAATTATTATGCAAACTATAAAAGAGTTTCTACGGTTATTAAAGGTTTAAACAAAAGTAAATATAGAGTAAGTTTATTCCCAGGAAGAAAAGTATTTGGAAGAATTAAGAAAATTGATGATTGACATAAAAAATAATATTATGGTAATATATCTTTAAGACCTAGGGCACGCAGCTCAATGCTAAGCGTATAGTAAGTACGTTGCACCTTAGGCATTTTTTGTGGAATTAATACAATATTATACTTTTTTTGAAAATTTTAAATTTTTTAGTTTAAAATAATGAATAAAACATATAATTTTATATGAAAAAATATATTCATTATTCATTAATAATTTTTATAATATCTATTTTTCTTTTATCTTCGGTTTTTGGTAAAGATAACCTTTTTTTAGTAGGAAGAATTATCGTAATTGATCCTGGTCATGGGAGATACTGTTATTCTACACAATAAATAAAAACTATCAGAGCTAGTTGATTTACAAGGAAATTAAACTTTAAAGAGATATTTGAAAAAGTATCTCTTTTTGCATATTTAAAAAGGGGGGAATTATATGAGTTATGCAATATTTAGAAGTCAACCAATAAATACATTACAAGATTTAGCACAAATTGGTTCACACAATAAAAGAGAAAAGAAAGCTTATAAGAGCAATCCAGATATAAAATTAGATAGAAGTAAGGATAATATAGAATTAGTAAAATGTGATGAAAAATATGTTAAAAGATTTTACGAATTAACTAAAGACTATAAAAAAGAACATGAAGAAAGACAAAAGACAATGCGAGAAGATAGAAAAAAATCCTATTATAAAATGCTTAATGATGCTAGAAATGTAATAGCAGATGAATTGTTATTTACAAGTGATAGTTTATTCTTTAAAGATAAAAGTAAGAAAGAAATATTAAGATGGGCTAATACTTGCATGGAATTTGTTTATAATGATTTAGGTTATACTAAAGAACAGGTATTACATTCCACAATTCATATGGATGAAAAAACACCACATATTCACTGTGTTGTTGTTCCATTAGTTAAAAAATTAGATAAAAGAACTAATACAGAAAGATATACTATCTCAAAGAAGCAATATATCAAAAATAACGAGCATTTAAGCAAATTACAAGATAAATACCATGATAGATTGGTTAAGGCAGGATTTGACCTAGAAAGAGGTTTAAAAGGCAGTTCTACAGAGAATATTAATATTAAAGAATTTAAAAAAATGACTCGTAGATTAGATAAGTCATTAGTGAAGAGTACACTATTATTAAATGATAATTATAATGAATTAAAAGGTAAATTAAATAAAAGTAAACCTACAATAACGGGAAAAGAAGTAAAAATAGATAAAGATACTTATCAAATGTTAAATAAATTTATGAGTTCTGCTAAAAGAGTACTAGAAGATATTCCTAAAACACAGTCCATGGTAAAAACTTTGGAAGAATATACTAAAACTTTTAGAACTACTCAAAGAGAAAATATTCAATTAAAGAAAGAAGTAAATAGACTTGAATTAGAAAATGAAGAAATAAAACAAGAAAATAATAGACTAGAAAATCTTATATATAATTTACTTCAAAGATTAAAAGATTTATTTAAAAAAATTCTTCATATAGGTACTGATAAAGAAAAAGATAATGTATCAAAAGAAATAAAGTATCATTATGATAATAATTATTATAACGATTTAGATTTATGCTATATTTCTAAGGGAACAACTAAAGAAAGAGATATATTTGAACACATTGGTTATATCAAAAAAGGGTATAACAACGAAAAAGAAGAAGATTTTGATATAAATAGATAAGTCAAAACAAAAACGGACTTTTTTCGTGGTATAATAAAGAAAAACTTGTTATTTTTGGAGGTAGTTATGAACAAAGAAAATAAAATTATAAATTTTAAAAATGAAGATTCAAAGAAAAATATTTCTTTAGAATTAGATAAAAAAATGATTTTTATTTACGGTAAAAATGGTAGTGGCAAAACAACTTTTTCTAGATCGAACGATTTGGATAAAAAATATGTATTTAATGAAGACTTCGTATATAAAAATGTTTATATAATAGACGCTGAAGGAGCAAAAATTGATTCAGGTGTTAAAAATAATTTTTCAGAGTTGCTTGTTGGAGAAGATGTTGTTCTATTAAAAGAAAAACAAAATAAATTAGAAGAAATATATAAAGAATTAAATACTAAAAGTAATGATAATGAAACATTTATCAATTCTAGTTTAGCAAGTAATGGTATTCCAAACAGTTATAATTTTTTAAAGGAAAAAGTTGATGAAACTTTTAATTATGACGAAACAAAAACAATCGAAGAACAAATGGAGATATATAAGAGCGATTTAGAATTGGAACAGACTATTACAAATGATAAAGAGTTAGAAATCAATGTGAATCAAATAAAGAAACATGAGAATATTAAATTATTAATAGAAAAAATAAAAAAAATACCATTGTTAGAGGAGTTTCTTTTTTCAGAGGATTATCCAATACTATTGAAACTTAATTCTGATTTAGACATTATTAATACAAATATTCAAAACATTAAAAGTTTAGAAGAGTTAGGGAAAAAGAAAAGGGTAGAAAAAAATGATTTTTCTATTATAAGAGATTGTATAACATTACAAGAAAAAGTGGGAACTGATATTTGTGTATTATGTGGTAATACTGAAATTAAGGCAGGTATAGAAGAATGGAAGAAAATATTTCAGGACAAAACAGTAAATTTAAAAACGAAAGTAATATCAGAATTAAATGATATTCTAAAAAATTGTAAAACTATTATTGATGATAGAAAAGTATATGAACCTGTTGCACCTGGTACTATTAACAATATAATAATATTTATAGGAATTATAGAAAATGCTTTAAAAGAAATGAATTTAGGCAATGTTTTAGAAATTAAATATCAAGAAATCGTAAGAGAAAAATATACTGAAGACATTATTCAAAAGTATAAAACTATTGCAAATTACGTATTAAAGAAATATAAAGATAAAACTATTTTCTTAAATTCATCACTTAAAAGTGTAGGTGGTAAAATAAAAGTAATAAAAGAAAACATAGAAAAAATTTTAAAACTAAATGCTGACACCCATAAAGAATCAATAAACTCTATTCTTAAAGATTTGGGATTAAATAAAGAAATAACCGTTGGTGTTGATAGACTAGGTGGTAAAATAAAATATTCACTAAATGTAGTTAATAACAATTTATCAAAATTGAGTGATGGGCAAAAACATAAATTAGCTTTGGCAATATTTTTAAATACTATTAAAAATGAAGATTTAAAAGGTAAAACAGTTGTGTTTGACGACCCTGTTGTTGCGCTTGATGAACTAGGATATCACTTTTTTAAACAATATGTTATAAAAAATATAATGAATAATCCTAACATAGAAGAATGCCCTAATCTTATTATATTAACTCACAACTTTAATTATCTTTATATACAAACAAGTAATATAATAATTAGTCCTAATTTACAAGACAATACAAAAATATTGAAATTAAATTCAGATGGATTTAAAGAATTAGATTTTGAATTGTTTAAATTAGATGATATCGCATTATTTAAAAAATGCTTAGATAATATTAAGTATGAAGATGAATTGATAGACTTAAGTAGTTTATACAATAAAGTTTTTAGAGAATTTTTGGATTTAAAACTAAGAATACTTGGAAATCCATTAAATGGTAATCCAGCAGAAGAAATAAAGATAATAGTATCTGATGAACAAACAAGAAAATTGTTGCAGGAACAAAGTAATAAGTTAAGTAGTTATTCAAAAAATAAAAATATAACAATAGAAGAATCGAAAGAAGGTTTTTGCTTATTATCAGATATGCTAAAGACAATAGGGTTTGATGAATATATTCTGCCTCAAAACATTGATTCAATTAAAAATATTGTAAAAAGGGAAGAAATAATTTATTCAGATATATTTTATATTATTCATGAAATAGCAAATATTTTAAGAAATGAAGATAATAAATATAAAAATTATATAAATTATTTAAATCATCCAAGAATATCATTTACTAAAAATATGATGTCAACATCTATGGATGCATAGTCTTTTTTGAAAAATGGATATATAAAGATACATTTTAGTAACACACTACGATATTGACAGAGCCAATAACGATGTGTGCCAAGGGAATTGTCCCCTTTGGAAACCCTATTAGCTCTATCGCCACTTTCATTGCTAAAGCAACAAAACGTGCCACGAGCTAAAAAGACTGACAAAAAATTAATTGTCAGTCTTTTCTGATGGAATATCATCAAATAGTTGTCTGATGTCTATTCCTAAAGCATCAGCAAATTTACCTATGGTTTCTAATGTTGGAGTTTTATCAATGCTTAAGCATTCTAAATCTCGAACATATCCATGAGTCAGTTCAGTTAAATCAGCTAATTCTTGAAGTGTATAACCACGTATAAGTCTGTATTTTCGAATGTTTTTTCTAACTCGAATAGATAAAATTGTTTTTGAATATCTTCCCATAGAAGTTATACACCTCCTCACATTTAAATTATTTCATAAAAATTTTAAAAAATATGTCGCCTGACAGAAGTTTTTGTGATATAATTAAAATGAAAGGAGAATGCTTTTATGAAGAAATGCAAATATTGTCAAACTGAAATTGACTCAAAAGCAAAAATTTGCCCAAACTGTAAAAAGAAGCAAGGTAAACCAAAATGGTTAATAGCTTTAATTGTTATTATTGTAATAATGATTATTGCATCTGTTGCTGGAGGTAACGAAGAGAATGCTAAGGAAGGAAATGTTTCAAACGGAGGTAATAAGCCAACAGAAAAATTTACTTATGAAGTAACAAAACAATATGCAGATGAATATGGAATGTCTTATTATATAGAAGGTAGTGTAAAAAATAATAAGGATAAAGATTATTCATATGTTCAAATTGAATTTGTTTGCTATGATGCAGAAGGCAATAACCTTGGAACTGCTATTGATAATACAAATAATTTACTTGGAAATCAGACTTGGAAATTTAAAGCAATGGCTATGTTTAGTGATGCTGAAACTGTTGATCATTGCGATTATCATGAAATAACAAGCTGGTAAAATAGTTGGAAGTCTTTTTAAGACTTCTTTTTGTTAGATTTTTTTATCAAAATAGTCGTTTTATATTTGTTCTATGTTATAATAATATTTAATGAAAAAAGGGTGGTTTTATGTATCAATTATTGAGTTTATTCAGTTTTCTTATTAGGGCATATTTGTGTTATTGCACAATAGATAATATTCCAATATTAGCTAATCCGATATTAAATAGTATTTTAGGGGAAGTAATATCCTTATATACTATTTTGTGGGCAATAAGTTATTTTGTTGTTGGAAGATTTTATGATAAAGGTTCTGAACCCTTGTTAGGTGTTATTTTATATTTTATTGTATATGTTGTAATTCTGGGAATTACATATTTATTGTTGTTATTATTAACATATATTGGAGTTTTACCAATGGTTATATAAATAAAAAAACTTATCGTTGTGATAAGTTTTTATAGGTTTATTCTATCATCAGGTAATTTTGAGTAATCATATTTTTCAGCACACATTTCTAAATCTTCGTAAATAGAGGTTAATTGTGCTAATATTTTTTCGGGTGGAAGTAATTCTTTATAATAATCATAATCTTTAAGCAAAAGCATCATTTGGAATATTCTTGTTCTGCAATCAGCAACTTTAGTTCTTTTCTCATAAGAATCTTCTAATAAATCCAATTGAGATTCTCTATATTGTTTTACTAATTCCTTTATATTTTTAGGAGTTTTATGTTTTGAAGTGTCTTTGAAACTATCTAGAATATCACTATAACCAGCAGTAGTTAAAAGAAATTCTAAACTTATTTCTAATACTTCAGATAAACTTCTTAACATATCTATATCTGGTTTTTTTATATTACCTTTTTCAAGTTCATTATATGTAGAGTGATGTGTATTGATTAAACGAGCTACTTTTCTTTGAGAGTAGCCTTTTTTTGTTCTAGCAGTCCTTAATATTTTGCTTAATTCTTCAAGATTAGCATTATTATTTTCCATTTAAACCACCTCTAAAATGCTTTCTTCCAATAACATAATACCATAACGAAAATTAAAAAGCAATAATTGTGTCGGTTATTCTTGACAAAATTATAATTGCAATGTATATTATAGTTGTCGGGCAATCTTGACAAAAATAAGAAAGGAGGATAGTAATAAAGTAGATTGCTAATGCGACTAATGTTCTTTGAAAATTTACACAAGTCTTTAAAGGTTAATTAAAAGGGGGTGATAGCATAACAGAATCTATAAAAGAGGGGTTTTGGATTATACCTGCAAAAGTAGGTATAGATGATACACTCACATTACAAGATAAATTACTGTATGCTCAAATCTTATCATTAACAAGACAAAATGGATTCTGTTTTGCTACTAATTCTTATCTATCTAATTTAAATAATGTTACTCCAAAAACAATTTCTAACAGTATTTCTAATCTTAAAAAAAATAATTATATACGAGTTGAATATCACAAGGAAAAAATAAATAAAGATAAAAGAAAAATATTTGTAACTGATAAGGGGGTATGGAAAATAAATTCTGGGGATATAGAAAAAAATGTTAATACCGGTATGGAAGATAATTTCCAATATAATAATATAAAGAATAAAAAGATAAAAAAATATAATACCAATAATAATGTTCCTTGTTGGCTAGATAAAGAAATTAAAGAAAATCCTGCATCTCCAGAAGAACAAGCAGAGATGAAAGCACTACTAAGCAAATTTAAAAAAGATTGAAAAGGAGTTGGTTTTATAAATAAATACAAGACTAAATCATAAAATTTAATAAAAAGGAAAAGGGGGAATTATAAGAATGGAGGTAGTACTTAAGGCAAAACACACATTTAAAACTGATATATCAAACGAAGAATTATTTAGAGATAGATTTAACGAGATATTGTTAAAAGTTATATTGCATCTTGAACAAAATTACCAAAGTAGTTAAAAAATTATAAATAACTATCAAAAAGGGGTATAATATAAGTTGTAATCGATTTAGTTCTGATAGTTATACACAGAATTGGAGGATATAACTATGAGACTAAGAGTTGGTATTTATGGGAGGTTATCACAAGAAGATATAGATAAGATAAACAAAGAAGATGAAAGTGAAAGTATCCAAAATCAAAAAAGAATGTTATTAGAGTATGCTTTAAAAAATGATTGGGATGTAGTTGATATTTATATTGATGAAGATTATTCAGGTGCTGGAGTTTATAGACCAGAGTTTGAGAGAATGCTAAAAGATTGTGAAAATGGAAAACTAGATATAGTTTTATGTAAGAGTCAATCAAGATTCTCAAGAGATATGGAAATAATTGAAAGATATATAAATAACAAATTTAAAGAATGGAATGTTAGGTTTATTAGTTTAGTAGATAATATAGATACTGATAATAAATCTAATAAGAAATCTATTCAAATATTAGGACTAACTAATGAATGGTATTTAGAAGATTTATCAGATAACATTAAAAGAACAATTAGGAATAAAAAAGAGTCTGGACAATTTACTGGTTCATTTGCTCCCTATGGTTATTTAAGAAGTGAAGAAGATAAACACAAATTAGTTATTGATCCTATTGCTTCAATCATTGTTAAAAAGATATTTGAAATGTATAAACAAGGTAATGGTTATACTAAAATAGCAACTTATTTGAATGATACTAATGTTCCTAGTCCTTATGAACACAAAAAAGCAAGTGGTAGTAAATTTGTATGTGGAAATGTTGGAAAGGAAAAATCATATTGGTATTCAGATACAATTGCTAAAATCTTAAAAGATGAAGTATATATTGGAAATCTAGTACAAGGAAAAACAAGGCATATAAGTTATAAAAATAAAAAATCAGTTCCTGTTCCTAAAGAAGATTGGATAATTGTTAAAAACACACACGAACCTATAATAGATAAAGATACTTGGAATATCGTTTCTGCTAAATTTAAAGGTAGGACAAAGCCAAGTAAATCTGGGGAAATTCATATGTTTACTAAAAAGGTTTATTGTGATTGTTGCAAAAAAATATTTTATAATGGTTATTCTAAATCAGGAAATGGGAACAAGCATTATTATTTAACTTGTAAGTCTAGAAAATCAGGGGTGTTTTGTGAAAATAATCTATCTATTAGAGTAGATAAATTAAAAGACTTTATCCTTAATGAGATTAATGAATATATCAAAGTTTATCATAATTCTAAAACTTTAAATGAGAAATACCAAAAATTAAATACTAAGAATAATAAAAATGAGATTCAAGAACAAATTAAAACTTTGGAAAAACAACAAACTGAATTAGAAAAATCACAAAGTAAAAAGAATTCTTATTTAAGAAAATTATATGAAGATAGAATAGAGGGTTTCATTACTGATGAGCAATACAAAGCTTTTAGTAAAGACTATGATGATGAATTAAATGAATTGCAAAACAGAATTCAATTAATAAAAGATGAAATCACTCTCTTAAATCAAAGGCACAATGATATGATTGATAGAGATAAAATATTTAATAAATATAAATCTATAAAGGAATTAGATAGAAGTATATTAGATGATTTTATAGAAAAAATATATATCGGTGCAGTAGATAAAGAAACGAATGAACGAGAAATAAACATTGTATGGGCTATATAATTTAGTCCATACAGGACTTGTGTAGAATAAACATAACCTCCACATGGCTATTTAGATCCTGGTACTTCATACGAAAATATATATGAAAAAGATATTAATTTAAATATAAGTCTTTATTTAAAAGAAAAACTTGAAAGTAATGGTGCTACTGTTTATATGACAAGGGATGGTGATTATGACTTATCAACTCCAAATGCTATATATCGTAAGAAAAGTGATTTTGATAATCGAATTAACTTAATAAATAATTCTAAAGCAGATATTTATTTAAGTATTCATTTAAATTATTTAAGTGACTTTAAATACTATGGGCCACAGGTGTTTTATAATGGTAAAAATATTTATTTTGCAAACATTATGCAAGATGTTTTAAATAAGGGTTTAAATAGTAATCGTAAAATTAAAACTATTCCAAAAGACACATATATGTATTCAAGATTAAAGGTAAATGGTTTATTAATTGAATGTGGATTTTTATCAAATTATGAAGATAGACAAAAACTTATTACAAATGAATATCAAAAAAAAGTAGCAAATTTAATTTCTAATGGAGTAATTAAATATTTTTCATAATTTATTTTTCTAAAAAAGATGGTAAAAATACTATTATGTGATATAATTAATTATATAGTAAAAAGGTGATATAGTGGAGAAAACATTTAAAACATTAGATGAACAGATAAATATTTTAATTGATAAAGGTCTTACTATAAATGATATTGAGAAGGCTAAATCAATACTTCTTAGAGAAAATTATTTTTTTGTAACAGGGTATAGATTTTTATTTGTTAAGTCTTATACTGATCGTAAATTTAATAAAGGTACCACTTTTGAGGAACTATATGCAATGTTTATTTTTGATAGACAACTTAGAAATATATTATTTAAGAATATTCTAGTTTTTGAAAATAACTTAAAAAGTATAATGGCTTATGTTATGAGTAAAAACCATGGTTATAAAGAAAAAAATTATTTGAATAAAAATAACTTTGTTCATGATTATACTAAAACTAGACAAATAAACGATTTAATACATAAAATGAAAAGGCAAATTAGTATAAACGGTAAACAACATTCCGCAACTAGTCATTTCATTGATAATTATGGCTATATACCTCTTTGGGTTGTTGTAAAAGTATTATCATTTGGAATAGTCGGAGAACTTTATACTGTGCTTCAAAATGAAGATAAAAGAGAAATTGCGGATATATTTAACATAGATATAGATAGTTTCCAAAGTTATTTACCAATACTTGCTAATTATAGAAATTTATGCGCACATGAAGATATTTGTTATAATAATAAAACACAAATTGTTATTAATAATACAATATATCATAAACTTTTAAATATTCCTAAAATGGATGGGGAATATATATATGGTAAAAATGATTTATTTGCCTTAATTATTATTTTAAAAAGAATTTTAAATGCTGATGATTTTAATTTATTTATAAAAGAAATTGATTATGAACTAGATATATTATCTGGAAAACTTCATTCAATTGATATTGATAAAGTTTTAGATGCAATGGGTTTTCCAATAAATTATAGAGAGATTGAGAGGATGGATTAATTATGATAAGAAAAGAAAAAGATAATAAAATAGTATATATAGTAGTGTTTTTCCTAGGTTGTTTACTTATGTATGGGGTTATTTATAAATATCCTGCCATACTTCATACAAATTTAACTAAAGTTGAAAAAAATGTAACAATAACAGACAATGGAATTGCGGAGGCAGTAGAAAAAGTGTATGATGCAGTTGTTGTTGTGGCAACCTATGCAGATGAAAAAATGATTTCAAGTGGAACTGGATTTGTTTATAAAGTAAATAATAATGATGCCTACATTTTAACAAATAATCATGTTATCGAAGGTGGTAACTCTGTTAATGTTACTTTTACTAATGGTAATGTAATTAATACAGAAATAATTGGTGCAGACGCTTTATCTGATATTGCTGTTTTAAAAGTAAAAAAATCAGATATTATTTCTGTAGCTGAAATTGGTAAAAGCGATAACCTAAGAGTTGGTGATACATCTTTTGCTGTAGGTGCTCCGCTTGATAGTATTTATTCTTGGACTGTTACAAGAGGCATTATTTCAGGAAAAGATAGAATGGTTGAAGTAAAACTTAATAATAATGGTGATTATGTTATGAAAGTATTACAAACAGATGCCGCGATTAACTCAGGTAATAGTGGTGGACCACTTTGTAATGCAAATGGACAAGTTGTTGGAATTACTTCATTAAAATTAGTGGCTGAATCTGTTGAAGGTATGGGCTTTGCTATTCCAATTGAAGTAGCATTAAGTTACGCTGAAAAACTTGAAAATAAAGAAAAGATAACTCAACCTTATTTGGGTGTATCAATGGTTAATGTTACAGATGCTTATTATTATCCTGAATATTCATCACTTTTAAAAGAATATAAAATCACAAAGGGTGTAATTATTGTATCTACTGAAAAAGGATCTCCAGCGGCTAAAGCAGGACTTGCAAGTGATGATATTATAATAAAGATTAATGATGATGAAGTAACAAGTGTTGCATATTTAAGATATTATTTGTATAATTATGGTGTAGGTGATAAAGTTGAAATCACTTATATTAGAAAAGGTAAAACTCTTAAAACCACTGTTACTTTAGGATCTAATTCAAAAACTTATTAGAAACTAGTAATAGTTTCTTTTCTTATTTATGGAGGTAGAATGAAAGATATTAAAATAAAAAGAATATGTGCTTATGTAATTGATATATTTATTGTATTAATACTTGTTACATTATTAAGTCAAATAAATGTATTAAATCCATATAAAAAGAAATATGATAAAGCATATGAAAAATATACTGAGTTTTATAAAGAAAATTTTTCTGAAAATACAACAATAGATTATGATACATTAAAATCACCAGAATATTTAGATATTATGCATGATTTATCTTATTACTCAATAAGTTATTCTATAATTGAAATAGTTGTTATAATTTTATATTTTACTTTATTTCCTTTACTATTTGATGGACAAACAATTGGTAAAAAAATATGTAAAATTAAACTTTCTAGTGATAAAGGAAAACTAACTTTTGGGTCACTTCTTATAAGAGTATTATTCTATCCTATATTTACAAATATAATTTTATATACAACATTATCAAATATATTAACATTACTTTGTGTTATATTATTTAAGGGAAAAATTTATTTTTATAGTAATTTAGTTATTTCTATAATTGCAACAATCTATTCGTATATTGATATATTATTTATGATTAATAAGGATGTTTCAATTCACGAAAAATTATCTCACACTAAAGTTGAATTAATAAAAGGAGTTTAAAATGAATAATGTTTATGAAAAAGTATTAGAATTTAAAAATAAGTTTCCAGGTACAGTTGCCTGGAGATTAAAAAAGCATTGTGAAGTAATCGAAGGATATATTAATCCTGATGAATATGTTCTATACGCTTTTTGCGGTCAAAAAAATGAAAAATGGTATGATTTATTCACTTCATGCGTAATAGTTTTAACTAACAAAAGACTTTTAATAGGGCAAAAAAGAGTGGTTTTTGGAAGCATATATACACAAATTACTCCAGATTTATATAATGACATGCGAATATATAAAGGTTTACTTTTTGGAAAAATAACTATTGATACAGTAAAAGAGGTTGTAACAATATCTAATTTATCTAAAAGTTCTTTAGATGATATTGAAACAAATATATCTCAGTTTATGATGAAAGAAAAACTAAAATATAAAGATAGAATTGTATGAAAAAGTTAAGATTACTAATTTTTTCTTTTTTATTAATTTTTCTTTCTTTTACAATTTTTTATTTTATTCCAAAAAGTTATGAACTTAAATATACTGTAAAAGGTTATAATATTATTCAAACATTTAATAATAAGAAAAAACTATATATATTTAAAATTAAAAAAGATAATGTAGAGTATTTATATTCTGTTAGTGGTAAATATTATCAAAATCATAAACAGATTAAAAATATTAAACAAAAAGATAATATAATTAATGTAACAAATAATAATTTACAAAACTTTTATATTAATAAAGAGAATGATAACTATTATACATCATATTATATTACTATTCCTGAGGATAAAAAGAAATATACCTTTGATAATATTGATGTATATAATATAAATGCTAACTTTTATATATGGAATTATTCACAATTTATCAACATTAATACAAAAACTAAAAAGAAAATTAAACTATTTGATAATGATATTTATAATATAGATTTATGTACTACTTTTAAAGATTATCTTTTAATAGCAGATTATAATAGTAAGTATAATTTTAATAAGTTTTATCTAATAAATACAAAGAATAATAAAGTAAAAGAGACGCAATTAGATAAAGAAGTTTATTTTAATAGTTATTTTTTAGGTACATATAAAAAATATGTTTACTTATATGATATGCAAACTAAAATAGAATATAAAATTAATCCTTTAAAAAATACTATTTATAAAAATAGATATGAAATTTTAAGTAATAATAAATTTGAAAAAATAAGTGTTAATAAACTTAATAAAGGTAATGTTTCATTTAAAAAAGAAATAGATTTTTATTATGAATTAAACGATAATAAACTTATCTACGTTACACCAATTAATAAGATAAATGTTACTTCTTTAAAGGTATCAAATATAATTTTTTCAAATGATAACGAATGTTACTTTATAAGTGATGATACACTTTATTATGTAAATAAAGATAAAATTATTAAATTAATGACCTATAGTGAATGGAAATTTAATAATGACTATATTTATATTTTTAAATAACACTTTTTAAATTAAAACATATTTTACTATAGGGGTTGATAAAATGTTTGAAAAATATCGTGTTAAATCAAATGATAGTATTGAAGATATTGCTAAAATGTTTCGTACAAATAAAGAGTTTTTAGTAGATTTAAATAATTTAAGTTATGATGAAACTCTACGTGAGGGTATGGATTTAATAGTTCCTAAAAATAAAGAAAAATACTTTGATACTTATACGATTAATAAAGGAGATTCACTTTATGGTATAAGTAGAAAGTATAATATAAATCCAAATCTTTTAGCGGCAATTAATGGTTTAAATTTAGATGATTATATTTATCCAAATCAAGTAATTATGCTTCCAGTATCTGGTTATAGTTATTATGTTACAGCTGAGGGAGATACACTAAATAGTGTAAGTGATATTTTTAAAAAGAATATTCAGGAAGTAGTTAAGGAAAACGAAACAATTTATTTATTACCAGGACAAATATTGGTTTCACAAAGAAAATAATGGTGCATTGCATCATTTTTTTGTTTAAATTTATAAATAATTTAACAACACTCTGATAGTCCTTTTTTTATATTTTGCATAAATTACTATAGGATGTGATAAATATGGCTAAAAAGGTGGTAATTGACAGTGGACATGGTGGTGTTGATGGTGGTTCTTCGGGAAATGGAATTTTAGAAAAAGAATATACATTAAAAATAAGTAATTATATTAAAAAACGTTTAGATGAATTAGGAATAGAAAATGCAATGACAAGAACTTCAGATGAACTATTAGATCAAAGCACAAGACCTAAAAAGGCACAAAGTTTCTTTGGCAAAGGTAATGATGTTATTGTTTTATCTAATCACTTAAATGCAGGAGGTGCGAATGGTAAGAATGTAGTCAAAGTAAGTAGCGTCTTGTTTGCTTTAAAACAAAAGAATTTTGGCTCAATGTTGAAATTTTTTTTTTGTATATCGTTAAAAAGTTTGTTTCGTAGTTAATATATGAAGAATAATCGTAATAATTTGACATTTTTATAAAAAAATTACTCTGTGTCGTAATAAATTGACAAAAATTAAATATAGTATTATAATGTATATATAAGAAAGGAAGATGGATTATGGTTATTCGTGAAAGATATTTAAAATTAATAAGACCATTTTATGATCAAGAGTTAATTAAAGTGTTAATTGGTATTAGACGTTCTGGAAAATCAGTTATTTTAAAACAAATAATAGATGAGCTAAAAGAAAATAATGTTGATGATAATCATATTATCTATATCAACTTTGAAGATTACGATTATGAGGAATATACTGATCCTAAAAAGTTAAACAATTATGTTAAAGAAAGAATAATTGATGATAAAAAATATTATATATTCTTTGATGAAATTCAAAATGTTGATAAATGGGAAAAAGTTGTTAATTCTTTAAGAGCAACAAAGAATACATCTATTTTTATAACTGGTTCTAATAGTGATTTGTTATCAAGCGATTTAGCAACTCACATAGCAGGAAGATATGTTAGTTTTAAAATAACTCCATTTACATTTGATGAAGTTTGTAAATTATTAAATATTACAGATAATAGAGATATTGAAGATGCATTTAATGATTATATTAAATGGGGTGGAATGCCACAAAGATTTATGCAAAAAGATGATATTTCAAGAAAAACTTATTTAAATGATATTTATGATTCAATAATAATAAAAGATATCGTAAAAAGATTTAATATTAAAGATATAGATTTATTAAATAGAATAGTTACTTATATTTTAACTACTCCATCTCAAGTATTTTCACCTGATAGTTTAAAAAAATATATGCAAAGTGATTCTAGAAATGTATCATTAGAAACATTATATAATTATCTTGATTACATAACCCGTGCAAACCTTATTTCAAAAGCAGAAAGATATGACGTTAGAGGTAAAAGAATTCTTACAGGTAAATATAAATATTATTTAACTGATTTAGGTTTTACTAATATTTTAAGTGAAGGTAAGAAAGAGCAAATTGGTGCTTATTTAGAAAATATTGTTTATAATGAACTAATTGCTAGAGGATATAGTGTTAATATTGGTACATTAGAAAATGGTGAAATAGATTTTATAGCAACAAGGTTTAATGAAAAAATATACATTCAAGTTACTTATATTTTAAGCGATGAAACAGTAATTGATAGAGAATTTAATGCTTATAAAAAGATTGAAGATAATTATCCAAAATATGTTCTTTCAATGGATAAATTTGATTTATCACAAAATGGAATAATTCATAAAAATATAATTGATTGGTTACTTAAAAGATAGTAAGTGGTTTAAAGAGGTGATTTAAGAATGGCTAATTATGAAAGTGAAGCAAAATTAGAAGATAGAATGATAGATCAACTTAGAAGGCAAGGTTATAATTACATTGAAATAAATGATGTTAAAGAATTAGAACAAAATTTTAGAAATCAAGTTAATTTGCATAATAAAGTAGAATTAAAAGGAAAAGATTTATCGGATAAAGAGTTTGAAAAGTTAATGATAAAAATATCTGGTAAAAGTATTTTTCAGTCTGCTAAAGAATTAAGACAAAAGCATGACATAATTCGTGATGATGGTACTATTGCATATATTGAGTTATTTAATACTAAAGAATGGTGCAAAAATTTATTTCAAGTTACTCATCAAACTACAGTTGAGGGAAAATATGTTAATAGATATGATGTGACAATTCTTATCAATGGTCTTCCATTAGTTCAAATTGAATTAAAGCGAAGAGGAATTGATATGAAAGAAGCTTTTGATCAGATCAAGAGATATAAAAACCATTCTTATAACGGACTATATAGATTTATTCAACTATTTGTAATTAGTAATGGTGTTGATACAAAATATTTTGCAAATGGAGACCAAGAATTAAATTACGGCTTTACTTTTTATTGGACTGATATAAATAATGATAGGATTACTAATCTAGAACAATTTTGTACTTTCTTTTTAGATAGATGTCATATTGCTAAAATGATAGCAAGATATATGATAATAAATGAAACAGAAAAAATGCTTATGGTAATGAGACCTTATCAAGTATATGCAGTTGAAAGTATTGTTGATAGGGCAATAAATACCAGTAATAATGGTTATGTATGGCATACAACTGGTTCAGGAAAAACAATAACATCTTTTAAAACTAGTCAGATTTTATCCTTAGAGCCATCTATCAATCAAGTATTTTTCTTAGTTGATAGAAAAGATTTAGACAAACAGACATTAGATGAATTTAATAAATTTGATCCAGGTTGTGTTGATATGACTAATGAAACATTTAAATTAGTTCAACAGATTAAAGATAGTACAAAACCTTTAATAATTACAACTATTCAAAAAATGGCTAATGCATGTTCTAATCCGAGATATGAATCCATAATGGAAAAATATAAAGATAAAAAAACAATTTTTATAATAGATGAATGCCATAGAAGTCAGTTTGGTGATATGCATAAGCAAATCGCAAAAACATTTACAAATGCTCAATATTTCGGATTTACAGGAACTCCAAGATTTGAAGAAAATAAGAGTCAAGATGGCAGAAGTACAGCAGATATTTTTGAAAAATGTTTACATACATACTTAATTAAAGATGCAATAAATGATGGAAATGTTTTAGGCTTTTCAGTTGATTATGTTAAGACAATAGAAAGTAATATTGATGATAGTAATGATGAGAGAGTGCAAGCTATAGATACAGATGAAGTATTTGTAGATGATACAAGAATTACAATAATAGCTCAGCATATTATAGATCACCATAATATTAAAACGAGAGATAGAAAATATAATTCTTTGTTTGCTGTTTCATCTATTCCAATGCTTACAAAGTATTATGATACATTTAAAAAACTTGATCATAATTTGAAAATTGGTGCAATATTTACTTTTGGTGCAAACGAAAATTTAGATAATAAAGAAGAACATTCAAGAGATACACTTGAAAGAATAATAAAAGACTATAATAAGATGTATAATACGAATTTTACTACAAATAACTTTGATGCTTATTTTAGAGATGTTTGTAAAAAGATAAAAAATACGGATATTGATATTGTAATTGTAGTAGATATGTTATTAACAGGATTTGATGCAAAACGATTAAATACTTTATATATTGATAAACCATTAAAGTTTCATAGTTTAATTCAAGCATTTTCAAGAACAAATAGAGTTGAATCAGATACAAAACCATTTGGTAATATAGTGTGTTATGATTTGCCTTCTAAATTTAGAGTTGATGAGGCTGTAAAATTATTTTCTCAAACAGATAGAACAGATACAGTTATCATGGCACCTTATTCTGATTATTTGGAAAAATATATAAAGGCAGTTAATTATCTTTTAACCATTGCTCCGAGTGTTAATAGTATTCAAGATTTAGAGCAAGATGGTAATGAAGAAAATTTAAAAAAATTTATAATAGCATTTAGAGAAGTGGCAAAACTATTAGTAAGTTTAAAAACATTTAATGAATTTGATATGAACGCTGAAGAAATACCTATGACATCACAAATGTTTGAAGATTATAAAAGCAAATATTATGAAATTTATAGAAAGCTAGTGACAGCAAAAGAAAAAAGTTCAATTTTAAGTGATATAAGTTTTTCGCTAGAGTTAATTCAAACAGATAAAATAAATGTTTCTTATATTTTAAACTTAATTAGAAATGTTGATTTAACAAATGAAGAACAAAAACAAAAAGATATAGAGGATATTGAGGCAAAATTAGTTAATGTAACTGATGATGAATTGTTCCTAAAACTAGATTTAATCAAAAGGTTCTTATCTAATGTATTGCCTACTTTAAAACCTGAAGATTCAATTGATGATGCACTTAATAATCATATGAATAAAGAAAGGCAGAAAGAAATAGAAAATTTTGCTAAAGAAAATGATATTGATTTAGAAGTATTACAAGCAGTAATTGATGAATTTGAATATAGTGGAATATTCCCTAATGAAATGATAGGTAAATCAATTCATGCTCCATTCTTAAAAAAGATATCGTTAATTGATAATGTAAAGGTATTTATAAAGAGTCTTTTAAGAAAGTATTTATAGGAGGATATAATGTCAAGAGAAGAAAAACAACAAACTCAACAAGCAGAGTTACAAAAACAATTATGGAGCATTGCTAATACCTTAAGAGGTAATATGGATGCTAATGATTTTAAAAATTATATATTAGGGTTAATATTTTACAGATATTTATCTGAAAATCTTGTTAACTACGTCGAAAGAACATTATTAAAAGATGATGGAATAAGTTATGTAGATGCATGGAAAAAGGATGAGTATAGAGCTGAGTTAAAAAGGTATTTAATAGAAGATTCTAATATGGGATATTTTATTGAAGCAGATAACTTATGGAGTGAATTAATATATAAAATTCAAACGGGTAAGTTTGATATTTCAATGTTATCAAAAGCAATTAATTCCATATCAGACTCAACATTAGGTAATGAATCTGAAGATGATTTTGAAAACTTATTTGAAGATATGGATTTGAATAACTCTAAATTAGGTAGAGGGGAAGCAGAAAGAACTAAGCTAATTTCAACAATAATGTTAAAAATAAATGATATTGATTTTCATCATGAAGATGCTGAAATTGATGTTTTAGGTGATGCTTATGAGTATCTAATATCAAATTTTGCAGCATCAGCAGGTAAAAAAGCAGGAGAGTTTTATACACCACAACAAGTATCAAGAATATTAGCAAAATTAGTTACTATAAATAAAAGTAAATTACAAAGTGTTTACGATCCAACTTGTGGTTCTGGTTCTTTACTATTGAGAGTAGGTAAAGAAACAAAAGTTAGTTCATACTACGGACAAGAATTTAATTCTACAACTTACAACTTAGCAAGAATGAATATGTTATTACATGGAATATCATTTAAACATTTTGATATAAAAAATGCTGATACATTAGAAAATCCAAAACATAAAGATATGAAATTTGATGCAATCGTAGCTAATCCTCCATATTCAGCACAGTGGAGTGCAGATCCTAAGTTTATGGAAGATGAAAGATTTAGTGCCTATGGAAAATTAGCACCAAAGTCTAAAGCAGATTTTGCATTTATTCAACATATGATTTATCAATTATCTGATAATGGAACAATGGCAGTTGTTCTTCCACATGGTGTTTTATTTAGGGGAGCATCAGAAGGTACAATAAGAGAATATCTAATAAAAGAAAAAAATTATTTAGATGCTGTTATAGGATTACCTGCAAATATATTTTTTGGAACTAGTATTCCAACATGTATATTAGTATTTAAAAAATGTAGAGAGCATGAAGATAATATTTTATTTATTGATGCTTCTAAAGATTTTGAACCTGGAAAAAATCAAAATAGATTAAGAGATGAAGATGTAGATAAAATAATTGAAACATATAAAAATAGAGTGGAAATAGAAAAATATTGTCATGTTGCTCCATTAAGTGAAGTAGCAGAAAATGAATATAATTTAAATATTCCTAGATATGTAGATACATTTGAAGAGGAAGAGGAAATAGATATTAAAGCAGTACAACAAGAATTAAAACAAATAGATAAAGAAATAGCAGAAGTTGATAAAGAACTTAATGTATATCTAAAAGAATTAGGATTAGATGAAATATAATGCTAAATTTAGAAAAAGAAATAGAAAATTATTTTTACAGCATTAATTCTGCAAAAGAAAAATTCGATTTGTATAAAGGTATTTTACAAAATGTTAGTGGTAATGAACAAAAAGTAAATTCAATTAATGGATTTTTATATGTCATTTTAGATTCATTAAAATTTACCTTTGTCATAGAAACTTCGAAGCTGGTTGATGAAAGGGAATCAAAAAACATATTTAAATTTATTGAATATTGTAAACAACATAAAAAAGAATTTTTAACAGAATTTTATGATGAATTTTATAATGAAACCACGAAAAGAAATGAAAAAATATTTATAAGAAAAGTAAATGTTTTAGAGGATTTAACTAAATTTGAAGAAGAATTAAGAAGTTATGAAATACAAATTGAAAATTTAAAGGCACAAAGAGATAAAGTTTATGCACATACTGATAAAAAGTATTTTTATAGAAATAAAGATATAAATAAGGAATTTAAGGTTACATATGATGATGTGGATAGGATATTAAGTATTCTTCATAAACACCTAAATGTTATTTCAATAGATTTTAATAGAAGAGCGTTCTCTACTTTTGTATCAACGATTGATGATTATAAATATATAATAAGCAGACTATAAAAGGACTTATACAAACATGTCTTGTATAAGTCCTTTTTTAAGTTCTTGTAGCTTGTTTAATTTAAACAGTTCTTTATTTACTTTTTTATCTGTGCTGTATAGAAGTAAACCATATTTTTTTTGAGTTATCAAATCAGGAATATCAACTTTAATTTTTAAAAAACTATCTAATGATATAGTATATCTCGTTGCTCCAGTAGCATATCTTATTATCTGCTTTCTAATTTTTGAATTATTGAAATAATAATTAGAAAACAATGGATCCATTATAATATTAGGTCTGTATCTTAGTAAATGATAACTATAAACTGTATTGGGCAAGTCTTCTTGTATGCATATTGAGTGACCAATATCATCAGGAGTTTCAGAAGATGGTGTGAATAAGATATCACCTCTTTTTAAATTGTTTATAGTTATTTGATTATCCTTAGCACTAGTTTTTGATAATTTTTTTAAATCTTGTGTCATTAGTATTTTATGTTTATAAACGTCCATGTAATTATATAGATTAACGATCTTTTCATTTCCTTTTACTAATTTATCTATACTGCTTGTTTGAAATTTTCCAATTTTTCCTAATGCTGTTTCCTGATATGATTTTTTATTTAAAACATTAATAAGTCCCTTTTTAAATAACTTAAGGTCTTCAATTTTCTTGGATTGAAGCTCTATTTTTTTATCTAGTAATGATAGAAAATTTGCTACCTTAAGTTGTTCTT
>OIZX01000193.1_pt1 | contig 48145 bp, 50 predicted proteins | sample 1588621 | NCBI WGS metagenome assembly OIZX01 (sample SAMN03283276) | human gut metagenome | biome: human-associated habitat; material: feces | host: Homo sapiens | place: Peru | collected 2012 | reverse complement strand
TGTACGCTCTTTCTGTCGTTTCTTCTTTCCTTCCCTTAAACTGTCAAATAACGGCAATCAATGTAAGTGAAAAAGAATATACCACCAGAGTTTTATTATGTCAAGCATTTTTTTCTTAATTATTAATATTTTTTTCATTTTTAGGCATATTTTGAGTTTTTTTGGGGAAGAGCACACAAAAAAAGAAATTTTCCAACTTCAAAGACTTTCCTTTTTCTTTATATCATTAGGACAACCAGTTTATATCTGTTGGACAGTATTCCTGTATAACAACTACAGTAAAATGTACAACATATTTTCAGATTTTTGTGTCGTCTATACATACATCCCTTGCTGCAAAGAATCATATGTAATTGCAATTTTCAGAGTAACAGAATATAAACAACTCAAAAAAAAACTAATAAATAAAGTAAAAAAAACAATTGAGGTTTTCTCTGTAAAAAATTATAATAAGCTAGTTTCGAATACATATTAATATTTGAAGCTTATCAAGAGAAATAATCCAGCAGACAACGAGGATGAAAAAAAAAATGAGATGCCCCTACTGCGGAAGTTTTGACGACAAAGTTACCGAATCCCGGCAAATGGCAAACGGCGAAAGCATACGAAGAAGACGACAGTGCATTTCGTGCGGACACAGATTCACAAGCTACGAAAAAATAGAAGAAAAGCCTTTCATGGTTGTAAAGCGCGACGGAAGAAGACAGCCATTCGACATAAAAAAAGTCGCAAAGGGAATTGAACGTGCACTGGAAAAACGTCCGGTTTCAACAGACTTTATAGACTTGATTGTAAACGAAATTGAAGACGAGGCATACACAGCCGGAAAACTCAAACGCGAAATTTCAACAGAGGAAATCGGAGAGCTTGTTCTAAAAAAACTTAATTCCGTAGACAAAGTCGCATACATTCGTTTCGCAAGCGTGTACCGCCATTTTACAAATCTTGAGGAATTCATAACCGAAGTAAAAAAAATCTCCGAAAGGTAATTTCTCAATTTAAAAAGCCAACATTGAAGAAATCAGCACTATATGGTAGACTGCTAGATTATCCGAGGGGAAAATGAATAAAATCGAAGGCAGACTATATATAATAGGCGCAGGCTTTGCCGGACAAATGATTGCAAACGACATTGCGAAAAAAAAAGTCTTTGGAACAGTTTCTGCGTTTCTCGATGATGATAAAAATTTAATCGGAACAAAAATTGACGGCATACCTGTTCTAGGTCCGATTGACAGTATTGCGGACGTTTTGCGTGTAAACGGAGCAGACCAAGCCGTAATTGCAATTCCAAGCGCACCAGTTGAAAGAATCAGAAAAATTTATTCCTCCTTAAAAAAATGCGGATTTCTTCAGATAAAAATTCTGCCTTCAATAAGCCAAGTCATTGACGAAAAAGCCCACATAATTCAGGCCCGCGATATAAATCCGCTGGACATTCTAGGAAGAACTCCAGTAACAATTCCGCTTGCAAAAAGCCTTTCATATTTAAGAGGAAAACGTGTTCTAATAACAGGCGCAGGCGGCTCAATCGGCAGCGAGCTTGCACGTCAGCTTCTTTCAGGCGGAGCAGAACGGCTTTATCTTTTTGGACACGGCGAGAATTCAATTGTAAATATTTACAGGGAACTTCATGTTCTTCAGGATGAAGGCGTAGGACAAAAGGCTTCAATTGTTCCAATAATCGGCGACATGAAAGACAGGGAATACGTAAAGTACATAATTTCTCACACTCATGCTGATGTTATCTTTCACTGCGCCGCATACAAACATGTTCCAATGATGGAAGAGAATTCTATAGCCGCAATTGAAAACAATGTATTCGGAACAAAGAATCTTCTGGATGCCGCGCTTGAATCTGGAACTGAAAAATTCGTGCTTATTTCAACAGACAAAGCCGTTGAGCCTGTAAGCGTTTACGGCGCAAGCAAAATGCTATGTGAAAAACTTGTAATTCAAGCCGCGCAAAACGCAAAGGAAAACCAAGCGTTTATGTTTGTCCGCTTCGGAAATGTTCTTGGAAGCCGAGGCTCAATTCTTCCTATTTTTATGGAGCAGATTCAAAACGGAGGTCCTGTAACTGTAACCGATCCACAAATGGAACGCTACTTTATGACAATTCCAGAGGCCTGCTCTCTTGTGCTTCAGACTGGAGGCGTTGGAACAAACGGAGCATCGTATCTTTTGGACATGGGCGAGCCTATAAAAATTCTGGAGCTTGCAAAACAGGTAATAAAGTTTTCTGGATTTACGCCGGACAAAGAAATAAAAATTCAGTTTATCGGAGCAAGAAAAGGCGAACGCTTGGAAGAACCTTTGTGGCTAAAAGAAGAAAATCCTGAGCCTACAGAATACAAAAAAATTCTAAAGCTCACAAATATTTCTCCTAAAAATTTTTCACTTGATAAGTTGATTGATTCTTTAAATCCAATCTGCGTGCTTTCTAAAGGTAAAGAAGAACTTTACAGGAACAGTGGTGAACTGAAAAAAATTCTAAGAAAAGCAGTTCCAACCCTTGACGAATTTTACAAGCGTGAAGAAAACTTATCGGCAAAAAATGAAAAGTCTTATGCAAAGGCGGTTTTATAATGAGTTTAAGCGAGCAAAAAACAGAACTAAAAAAAATGAACGTGCCTTTTTTTAAAGCATCAATTTCAGAAGAAGAAGAGCAAGCCTGCACAAATGTTTTAAGAAGCGGCTGGCTTACAACAGGAAAAGAAACTCATGAATTTGAAAAGGAATTCGCGCAAAAAATAAATTCTCCATTTGCGCTTGCAGTTAACAGCAACACAAGCGGAATGATTCTTGCAATGGAAGCTCTTGGCGTAAAACCTGGCAAAGCAGTTATAACAACGCCCTACACTTTTGTGTCCACTGCAGCCAGTGCGCGGCACCTTGGAGCTGAAGTTTATTTTGCCGACATTGAAAAAGAAAACTATTCAATAGATCCAGAAAAAATTGAAGAGATTTTAAAAAGTCCGCATGGAAAAAATGTCGCCGCAATAGTTCCCGTTCACATTGCAGGAAATGTGTGCAACATGAAACACATAATGGAGCTTGCTGAAAAATACAATGTAAAAGTAATAGAAGACTGCGCACATTCATTTCCAAGCAAAACGAGTCTTGGATTTGCCGGAACAATCGGAGACGCAGGAGTATTTTCATTTTATGCAACAAAAACAATCACTTGCGGCGAAGGCGGAATGGTTTGTGTAAAAGACAAAAAAACTGCTGAAAGAATTCTTCAAATGAGGCTTCACGGAATGAACCGGGATGCCTGGGACAGATACACTTCGAATAAAGCAAGCTGGGAATACGACATTGTGGCTTCGGGATTCAAAAGCAACTTGCCGGACATTCTTTCTGCAATAGCAAGAGTTCAGCTAAAAAAAGCCGACATTTTCGATGCAAAGCGAAAAGTTCACGTAAAAAAATACAATGACGCTTTTTCAAAAATGGATTTTGTAAAAATTCCTCCGACTTCGGAAGGAGACGCCTGCCATCTTTACATTCTGAGACTTGATCTTTTAAAGTTAAAATGCACAAGGAATGAATTTGCTTCTATGCTTCAAGAAATGGGAATTGGAATAAGCGTGCATTTTATTCCGCTTTTTCACTTTTCATACTGGAAGAAACTCTACCCTGATTTCACAAAGGAAAAATTTCCTGAGGCTGAAAAAAAATTCCAGGAATCAATTTCAATCCCGCTCTGGCCGGACATGACAGAAGAAATGACAAAATATGTTATTCAGGCAGTGAAAGAAATTGGAGAAAAATATCATGCCTAAAGCTTTATATGCAAAGAAAAATTCAAAAGTTTCTTTTCAGAAAGAATTTTACAGCGACCTTACAATGGACGATATGTATTTTGCAATGATTGTAAGAAGTCCAGTAAGCGAAGGAATTGTAAAATCAGTTTCGCATCCAAACTTGCCGGACGGCTACAGTCTTGTAACTGCGCGTGATGTTCCGGGTTCAAATTTAGTCGATACTTCAAAAGGAAAAATTCCTATTTTCTGTGAAGGAAATATTTCGTATGAAGGAGAGCCGCTTGCACTTTTGGTCGGTCCCGACGAAGCTGTTTTGCAGTCGCTTTTTGATGAGCTTGTTTTGACAATTGACACAAACACAATCGAGGATTACCTTCCTGATGAATTTGACATAAACGCAAAGGCTATTGAAAATTCAGGAAAGAAACAAACAAAGAAAGAATTAAAAATTCAAAATGAAGAGCTTAAAAACATCAAGGAAATCAAAGAAGAATTTTTTTCAGACAAACTTGCGCAGAGAATTATAAAGTTCGGTCCTTGTTTTGAAAAATCAGATGATGAATCCTGCATAGAAAAAATTTTTGAAGAAGCAAAATATGTTGCGGAAAACGAATGGCGCTATGCCTTGAAAACTCCAGATTACGGAGAACCAAACGGCGCAATGTGCTCATGGAAAGAAAATTATGTAACAATCTCAACCCCAACTCAATGGCTGAACAATTTAAGGCACACAGCTTCAGAAGCGCTTGCAATTCCTCCTGAATCAATAACAATAAGAAAAACAACTTCAACAAACAGAGGAACAAACAGCATTTGGTACAATTCAATAATTGCCTGCCAGACTGCGGTTGCCGCAAAAAAAACAGGTCACCCTGTAAAGCTTGTCTACACAAGAAACGAGCAGGAAAAATTTCTGAACAAGATGCAGCCCATTTCAATCAGGAACAAAACTGCGGTAAACGAAAAAGGCGTTATTGAAGCCATGAAAATTCAAATTGAAGTAGACGCAGGCTTTGCAAATCCGTTTGCACAGGAAATAATCGACAGACTTTCAATTGCTTCATGCGGCTGCTACAATCCAAAAAATACTTTTATAACGGCAACTGCAAAAAGTTCCTTAAATCCTGCATCTTCGGTTGACATCCAGCTGATTGATTCCGCGGCATTTTTCGCTGTTGAAAATCAGATTAATGAACTTTGCAATAAATGCAATCTTACGCCTTTAGAGTTCCGGCAGAAAAATCATTTGAACATAGATTTTACAAAAAGAAAAATTCCAAAAGCACAGTTTCTTTTTGAAATTGAAAAATTCAACGAGACGATCGAAGCTCTTTCCAAGCAAAGCGATTTCAACAGAAAATATGCTTCTTACAGACTTGACGCCATGAACTGGAAACTAGGAAGCGGTCCAAAAGAATATGTTTCAGTTTTTTCATCTCCAATGCGCGGAATCGGATTTTCGTGCGCGTTTGAAGGAGCCGGATATTACGGCTCGGAAATTTACAACGGAAGCCACACTCTTGAAGTAACGCTGGAAACAGATTCAGTTTTAACAATCCACTGCCCTCCAGTTTCAAATTCCGTGCATGAAATATGGAGAGGAATCGCCGCTGAAATTTTAAACATTCCGCTTCTTTGCGTAAAAATAAATTCAGTATTCAGTAACGGAGAAGAGCCGCCGCTTCCAGAAAATGTATACAGCAATATAAGCATAATGACTTCGCTTTTGAAAAAATGCTGCCTTGCAATAAAAAGAAGAAAGCCGGACGAACCGCTTCCGTTCAAGGTAAAAAAGAAAACTGCAGCTGTAAAAAAAACAGAATGGAATAATGAAACTTTTTCGGGAAAACCGTTTCATTCAACATCTTTTGCCGCAGCCGCAATTGAACTGGAAATAAATCCATGCACATACCGTGAAAAACTCAGAAGCATAAATCTTGTTTTGAACGGCGGAAAAATTCTTAACATTCAAGCCGCAACTTCCACAGTAAAACTTGGAATACAAAAGGTTCTTTCATCGCTTCTTGAAGATGACAAGGTTGAATGCAAGAACATAAAAATTTCCTTTATGCAATCAGAAAAAGACCCATCGCAAATAGGAGAACTTGTGCATCAGGTTATTCCAGCCGCATACACGCAAGCGTTAACTCAAGCCTTGAACTGCACAATAAATTCACTTCCGCTGAAAACTGATTCGCTCTACAAAAAAATCAAAGAGCAAAAGGCAAAAATAAAATCTCAGAAAGAGCAAGAAGCCGAGCAAAAAAACAAAGAACAGACAGAAAAGGAGGAAACTCAAAATGAAAATTCCGCTGTATCTGAACAATAAAAAAATAGTTCTTTCCGCAGAGCCAACAGAATCCCTGCTGTCTGTCTTACGCAAGGAAAAACTTTACAGCGTAAAATGCGGTTGCCAAAAAGGAATGTGCGGAAACTGCATGATTTTGCTTAATGACAAATCCGCCGCAAGCTGCCTTATTCCAGTTGGAATTACCCGCGACTGCCACATTATAACTCTTGAATATTTTCAAAGCAATCCGTGCTATCAAGATATAATCGCAGGTTTTTCCAAGGCAGGAATAAATTTATGCGGATACTGCAATGCCGGAAAAATTTTTACAGCCTACACTATTTTAAAAAATTACTACCGCCCGACTTTGGATCAAATATATTCAGCAATAAAAAATTTGGACTCGTGCTGCACAGATTTTTCCACACTGACAAATGGAATTCTTTATGCAGTCGCCGAAAAACATGCAAGAGAGGGAAAAAGTTCAAATGCCAAAAAGTAAAACAGTATTTATTTCAAAAACCTTATCCGATGTTTTCTACCACATAAAAAGCGTAAATGAAATTCAGCTTCTTGCAGGCTGCACACAGCTAAAAAAAATTCAAGACAAATCAGTTTCGCTTAGAATGATTCCAGAGCTTAACATCATAGACAGAAAAGAGAGACATATAGAATTCGGCAGCGCAGTTTCAATTGCAAATATGATTCTAACAGGCGGACAAAAACTTCCGGTAGTCCTTGCAAAAGCTCTCAAATCAATTGGCACAGAACAAACTAAAAACATTGCGACTTTAGGTGGAAATATTTGCGCCAAAGATTTTAAATATACACTTTGGGCTCCCCTACTCGCACTGAATGCACGGCTGGAAATTAAAAATCAAAATGAAACTCTTTTTATTCCGTTTAACAAATTCACAGGTATTCCTGAAAAGCACATTTTGACAAAAGTAAGAATCCCGCTTGATGAATGGGAAGTTGAAATTTTCAAAAGAGTCGGACCTTCAAACACAATAAACGAACTTTCCGCAAGCTTTGCATTTCTTGCAGATACACAGCGTGGAATGATTGCAAAAATAAGAATCGCATTTGCAGGAAAAGTATTTTTCTATTCGCCGGAATTTGAAAACAGAATTATTGGAACAAGGCTTCCTCTTTCTGCAAAAACAATCGATGATTTGATTGACAACGCAAAAAAAATTTTTGTTGAGCAGAATACAATAACAGATTCAGAACTGATTTTAAAAGCCCAATTTCTAAATCTGCTTCGAAATGCTTTTGAACAGCTTATGTAAAAATAAAATTCCTCATTTAAAATTTGCCCGTTATTTTATAAGCATTGCGTCTCCGTAGCTAAAAAAGCGGTATCTATTTTCAACTGCAATTTTGTATGCATTCAAAATATTTTCACGTCCAGCAAATGCGCTCACAAGCATAATGAGCGTGCTTTCCGGTGTATGAAAATTTGTAAACATTTGATCCACAACTTTAAATTTATATCCAGGATACATAAAAATATTTGTGCTTCTTGTTCCGCCATGTACAATTCCATTTTCATCCGAAGCACTTTCCAAAGTTCTTACACTTGTAGTTCCAACAGCAAGAACCGGTCTGCCTTCTTTCTTTGCTGAATTGATTTTTTCTGCAACATCATAAGGAACTGTATAAAATTCCTCATGCATTTTATGCTCTTCAATATTATCCGCGCGCACAGGAAGAAAAGTTCCAAGTCCCACATGAAGCGTTATCCATTCAAGGTCAACATTCTTTTCCTTTAGCTTTTCCAAAACAAATTCTGTAAAATGAAGCCCCGCCGTAGGACAAGCCGCGCTTCCAGTTTCTTTTGCGTAAATAGTCTGATAACGTTCGCTGTCTGTATCATCATCTTCGCGCCGGATATAAGGCGGAAGCGGAATGTGTCCGTTTTTTTCAAACCAAACTTCTGTAAGCCTGAACGGAAATTCTATAAATCTAAATTCAGTTCCATCATTTTTTGAATCAGAAACAATTTTGCCTTCGCTTCCATCTGGAAACTTATAGACATTTCCCGGCTTCACTTTTTTCGCGCCCTTGACCATCGTGTTCCAGATATTTCCTTCGGGTGAAGTTTGATTTAAAAACATAAATTCCTGCTCGCGCCCTGTGTCTGTTTTTATTCCGTAGCATCGGCTTCGGCGGACTTTGCTATTGTTGAAAACCATTAAAGTGCCGGGCTCAACCAAATCAACTAAATCCTTCATGGCATAATGAAAAACTTTTCCCGTCGATTTATCCAAAAACATAAGCTTGTCATTTCCGCGGATTCCAGAAGGTTTCTGCGCAATAAGCTCTTCCGGCAAATCAAAATTAAAGTCACTGGTCTTCATATATTTTTCCTAAAAAAAAGTTGTTTATTTTAAAAATCAAAAACTGGCTCTGACTTTGCATTTTCTTCAAAAGAAATTCCAAGATGATTGTAAGCCTTTTCTGTGGCGACTCTTCCGCGGGGAGTTCTCTGTAAAAGTCCGCACTGAATCAAATAAGGCTCATAATAATCTTCAAGAGTGTCCATCGATTCCCCAATTGAAATGGCAAGAGTTTCCGCGCCAACTGGTCCTCCACCGAATTTTTTTATAATCGCAAGAAGAATTTCCCTGTCATAATTTTCAAGTCCCAAAGAATCAACTCCAAGACGCTCAAGCCCTTTTTTCACAATTGATTTTGTAATAACGCCGCTTCCTTCAACTTGCGCAAAATCTCTCATGCGCCGAAGAATTCTGTTTGTAACACGCGGAGTTCCTCTAGAGCATCCTGCCATAAGCAAAGCCGCATCGTCTTCAACTTGAACATTTAAAATTTTTGCAGAACGCCGGATTATCGAAGCAAGTTCTTCTTTCGTGTAAAAACTGAAACGCTGTATAATTCCAAAGCGGCTTATAAGCGGACTTGAAACCATGCCGGCTTTTGTTGTCGCGCCTACAAGAGTGAATTTCGGAATCGGAATTCTGACAGTTCTTGCAGCGGCTCCTTGACCGATAACCCAGTCAAGCTCATAATCCTCCATCGCAATATAAAGCATTTCTTCAATTGCAGGTTTCAATCTGTGAATTTCATCAATAAAAAAAACGGTCCTCGGAGAAATTGTTGAAAGAATTCCCGCAAGATCCTTTGGCTTTTCCAATGCAGGCGCACTAGTAACTTTAAAGTCCGCACCAAGCTCGTTTGCGGTAATTTGCGCCAAAGTTGTTTTCCCAAGTCCAGGCGGTCCAATCAAAAACAAGTGATCCAAAGCTTCGTGTCGTTTTCTTGCCGCATCTATAAAAACACTAAGATTTTCTTTTACCGTTTGCTGCCCAAGAAATTCACCTAAAAGTGCAGGCCGCAAAGAATTTTCCTGAACATCATCTGAAGAAGCAATATCGGCGCGAACAATATTCACAGAAGATTCCGCCGATTTTCCCTGAGCAGCCTGAAGCGCAAGCTGCGTAACAATATTCATTTCGTCTTCTTCGGAAGGCTTTTTCATATAAGAACTTCTGGCATTTACACTTTTATTCATCTTGCAAGCTCCAGAATTGATTTTTTAAATACTGAATCTTCTTTTGCATTTTGGCTAAGCAAAGAGAATTTTTCATCAGACTGAAGCTCTGAAGAAATTTTTGAAACAGCATCCTCTGCCTTTGCGCGGTCATAGCCCATGCTCATAAGCGCGTCAATCACATCTGCGTAGGCATTATTTTTTCTAACTGCACTAGATATTTTTTCATTTGAAACAAACGAAAGCTTTCCTTTTAAGCTCAAAATAATTTTTCCAGCAGTTTTTGGTCCGACTCCTGGAACTTTTTTCAACGCATCAACATCGCCGCTGTCAAGAATTTCAGCCAGAGCCGCAACGGAAATATTGCTCATAATTTTTACCGCGCCTTTCGGTCCGATTCCATCAACTTTTAAAAGATCAAAAAACAAAGCCCTTTCATTTTCCGTAGCAAATCCAAAAAGCGACATTAAATTTTCAGTGTGCTGCATCCAGACAAAAACGCGTCCTTTGATTCCCACCGACGGAATTTTTTCAAGCGAAGTGTCGGGAACGGTAACATCCCACTCAATTCCATTTGTTTCTATAAAAAGTTTCTGCGGAAATTTTCCGGTAACAACTCCAGTCAGACTGTTAAACATGGCAAGATTATATATAAATTCCCAAAAAGAAACAATCAAAGAGTTACGGCATACGGACTTTCATACATTTTTAGAAGCGACTCTTTCGTATTGTATTTTTCGCCGATGCAAAATTCTTTTGACCAAGTCATATAATAAGCCCAAGGAATATGCGTTTTTTCCAGAATTGAAACATCCGGAATGTAGCCGACTTCCGCAAGAGCGCAAACTTTATTTTTTGAAGAGCCTTCGCAAAGCTTAAAATATTCAGCTGAATAATCTGTCGGCTCGTATTCAGGACGGTAAACATCAATTGAAACCACATCAACTTTGTCATCTCCCGGATATGCTTCTTTTACATCGCTGTTCCAAACCCAAAGCAAATTATTCAGCTTATGAACATTCGTATAATAGTCAAACATAAGCTCGTAAAGCTTTCCAGCAACAACAGGACCTTTTGCTCCCCACCAAAACCAATCGCCGTAACTTTCATGGAAAGGCCGCCAAAGAATAGGAACATTACTGAACTTTTTCAGAATTTCCGCAATTGAATCCATGTCGCTAAAGAATTTTTTGCGTTCTTCAGTTCCTTTTACAAGAATTCTTTCCGCATCAAAATCAGTATTCTTTGAATAAAAGCTTTTTCCTTTTCCCCCAAGCGGCGAAAACCAATGGAAAGTAAAAGTTAAAATACCAGAAGATTCACTAGCCCACTTCAACGCTTGCTCAACTGTATTTTTATTTTCTTCAACTTCGATAAGGCACTCGGAATCAGATTCAGCATAATTTATATTTGGAGAATAAGACAAAAGTTCAAAGCCTCTAAGCTTAGGTTCTTTTCCTGTAATGGATTTTATGAAGTTTATTTCTTCCATTGGTACAGTCTGAGTATGCTGACCTGTTATGATTTTTTTTCCAGAAATTTCATAAAGACACTCAAGAAGTTTTTTTGCCACAGAAATCGCATTTTTATTTGCAGTTTGAACCATAAATATTCCTTGTAAATTTTGCATAAAAAAAAAGGCTGTCCCCTTATGAAGTCAACAACTTCTAGGACAGCCTGTCGAACAACTGGAAAAAGACTACCAGTTATCCATCATATCATCTTCATCTTTATTTTCAAGGTCATAAAGATCTGTTACAGCTCTCATGTCATCAAGATACATATAGAAAGCGCCTCTTGCTTCCATAGGATTGCAGTCTACACGGAATCCAACAACGCGAAGTCCAGGTCTATCTCCATGATATACACTCTGCTGAACAATTCCATGCTCGCTATCTGGAGAAGGAGGAATGGCGGTTGTAAGTTTTTTCCATCCGCTGAATTCCAATGAACCCATCCAAATTTCAAAGTTGTTTCCATTGTAATCCTGAACCAAAAGCCAAAGCTGATGTCCCATATTGCGTCCGCAAGCCCAAATAGAAACTGTCTTTGTAACGCCTTCAATAGGAATCGGCCGGGCAGCTGTGATATAGAATGAATTTACACCACGGCGGAAAAATTCAACTTTAACACCAAGAACTTTTGTATCTTCAATCTGCTGATTTCCAGAATCATTTAATTCCTCTTTTGCAGCAGGACTTCCTTCAAACAAACGTCCTGTAATAACTCCGTTGTCAGAAGAAATATGAACATTCCAAGAACCTTCTCTTTCAAAACGGTCTACACTCACCTCGCGAAGAGCCTGGCGAGCACTGTCATTTCCGATATTTGATGCATCCGGCTCAGAAAGACTGTCTGTCTGAGAAAAAGCAGTTCCAGCAAAAACAGCAGCCAACGCTAAAACAGCAAAACTTATTTTTTTCATTTGTCTTCCACCTTTATTCTTTATTGAACTGTTGTTTCTGTATTATCAGAAGATGTTGTCTCTGACTCGCCGAAATCCGCATCTTTCAAAGCATATCCATCATATACGTTTGCAAGAGTGTTTGTTGTATATTTCAACTGATCAAAATAGATAACGTAATCGTCAACAGCTTCATTCGCATCCGAGCGGATCCTAAATCCAACAAAACTCATGTTCGTTCTTCCCGAGCGGATTCTTGAATGCTGGCGGATATATCCAGGAATATTCACAACAACATTCCTCCAGCCATTGAACATAAGGTTTCCGGCTTTAAGAGAATGAACACGACCGTCCGCATCACGAACAAGAATCTCAAGCCTATAGTTATAGTTTGCACCCCAAACCCAAAAGTCAACCTGTGTAACAGTTCCTACAAAAGGAATTTCATAGGCAGCGTCATCTTTAGAAGGATAAACTTCAAACCAGTTATCGCCTTTGCGATCATATTTTGCCTTCACACCCAAGACCATCGCGGCAGGATCTGAATCTTTGTGGTAAGGAATCAATGAATTTGGAATTCCTTCAAACTTTTTCAAAATCGGATAGCCTTCAGCAATGAAACGGCTAGACTGAACAGCCCAAGACCATTCCATATCTGTATCGAAGTTGTCGATAACAATTGTTTCAACAGCCTTAGAGCTTGGCTGAGCTACTGCCGGCACGCAGAATGCAAGTCCAAGAATCAGGCTACCTAAAATGACTACGCCCTTTTTCATTAAAAATCTCCTTGAGTACGATTGTTTTTCATGTATCGCCAAGTTTTTATTTTATTTAACTGATTAAAAAAAAATCAACTAAATTATTAACATTTATTATATTTACACAATCATTTTTTGTCAAATGATTTATAAAGTATTTTGCAATTCGGTTTCAGTCTTGAATTTTGCATTTAAATGTTTTATCTTATTAAAAGTCCGAACATTCCGGATACAAGGAGCTAATATGTACAGTTACAAAGATCTTGGACTTGTAAACACAAAAGATTTGTTTGCAAAGGCAATGAAAGGCAAATATGCGATTCCAGCATACAACTTCAACAACATGGAACAGATGCAGGCAATTATTCAGGCTTGCGTTGAAACAAAATCACCTGTAATCCTTCAGGTTTCAAAGGGCGCAAGAGCTTATGCAGACAAGTACATTCTGCGCAACATGGCCCGCGGAGCTGTTGAATACGCACATGAGCTTGGATGCGACATTCCGATCGTTCTTCACCTTGACCACGGTCCTAACTTTGAAGTTGCAAAAGACTGCATTGACAATGGATTCTCTTCTGTAATGATTGACGGCTCTTCACTTCCTTATGAAGAGAACATCGCTGTTACAAAGAAAGTTGTTGAATACGCGCACTCACAGAAAGACTACGTTACAGTAGAAGCTGAGCTTGGTGTTCTCGCAGGTGTTGAAGATGAAGTTGCCTCAGCAGAAAGCCACTACACAAAGCCGGAAGAAGTTGTTGATTTCACAAGCAAGACAGGATGCGACTCTCTCGCAATCTCAATCGGAACTTCACACGGAAGATGCAAATTCACACCAGAGCAGTGCACACGCAGCCCGGACGGAGTTCTTATTCCACCGCCACTCGCATTCGATGTTCTTGAAGCGATTGAAAAACAGCTTCCAGGATTCCCAATCGTACTCCACGGCTCATCTTCTGTTCCAATGGAATATGTAAGAATCATCGAGCAGTTCGGCGGAAAAATTCCTGATTCAGTTGGAATTCCGGAAGAGCAGCTCCGCAAGGCTTCAAAGTCAGCAGTTTGCAAAATCAACATCGACTCAGACGGACGCCTCGCAATGACAGCAGCAATCCGCAAATTCTTTGCAGAGCACCCGGATAAATTCGATCCACGCGAATACCTTGGACCTGCACGCGAAGAACTCAAGAAAATGTATATGCACAAAAATATCGATGTTCTTGGTTCAGCAGGACACGCATTGGACTAGTCCATTAAAGAAATAAATTCTTTATACGGGGAAATTTCATTTTATATGAAGTTTCTCCGTTTTTTTTATGCGAAAAATATCTTTATAATGAAACTGTTGAAAAAAAACTTTTTTGCCGCTAAACTAATCAAATATGTACTCATTTTTAATTTTATCGATTCCGGCTACAGTTATTTTTTATTGCTGCATTCACACTGAGTACAGCTTCAAAAGTTTCTTTGGTCCTATCGCAATCGGACTTACAGCAGGAATTGTCTCAGCAATCTTCAAGGAATATTTTATTTTTTCAGCCTATGTCGCCACATCGGGATTTTTCGAGCATTTTCTGCACATACTGAAAACAACATTTTTTCCGCCGGTAATTTTATTTGCGTTCTGGGATTTATTTTCAAAAGACGGAACAAGATATAAAACAACGTCGGCATTTCCGCTGCTAGCATCATTTTACGCAATTTTTCTCCCATATATATCAATTTCAAGTCCTGAAAAACACTCATTTTTCTTTTTATTTGAAAATCCGATTCTCTTTATCTGCACAGCATTTTTTTCTCAGGCTTTTTATTTGAAAATAAAACTCAGCATAGAGTCCAAGAAAAAAAACAAAACCGCAGTTTTTGCAATTGCATTCGTTGTAATTTCATCCATACTGCCGGCAATTCAAACCTTGTGGTATTTTAAAATATTCGGATTTGCACACGCCGTGCTCGCAGTTATTTTTGCCATGGCAACATTTATTTTCTATAAAATTACGTTCATCAAAGAAAATTCACTAGACACAGTTCTATAATTTCTGATAAAATACTTGTTATGCTATGCGAGTATTTTATACTCTAGGAGGATAATTGGCAGACAACAAAGGTATGCGCGTAAATGAACAGATACGCGTAAGGGAGATCAGACTCATTGATGATGAAGGTGAACAGAAGGGAATTGTCCCTACAATTGAAGCCCTCAGAATGGCAAAGGATCGAGACCTCGACCTTGTAGAAGTTTCGCCAAACGCAAATCCGCCGGTTTGTAAAATACTGGATTTCGGAAAGTACAAGTTCGAACAGGAGAAAAAGCTTCGTGACTCCAAAAAGAACCAGAAAGTACTCAAGCTCAAGGAGATTCGTATGCAGCCTAAAATCGGCGCAGGCGACCTTGACACGAAAGCAAAGCATGTTCAGGAATTTCTAAACGAGGGCGACAAAGTGAAAGTTACAATCCGTTTCCGCGGACGTGAGCTTGCACACACAGAACTTGGTTATGATGTACTGAAAGAAGTTGAAAAAAGACTTGTCGAAGGTTCTTATGCAATCGAAAAGCCAGCCGCAATGGAAGGCAGATTCATGTCTATGACCTTGAACTCAAAAGTCAAAAAGCAGGGGTAAAACTATGCCTAAGATGAAAACAAAGAAATCCGCATCAAAGCGCTTTTCTTTAACCGGTACTGGAAAAGTTAAGTACAAGAAAATGAATCTTCGTCATATTTTGACAAAGAGATCACCAAAAAGAAAGATGCACTTGCGCCATGCAGGAATTCTTTCTGAAGATTCAGCAGCAAGAATCCGCAAACAGCAGCTTCCATACGGCTGATTTTAGGAGTAAAAGATGTCTAGAGCGATAGATGGAACAAAACGTAAAAACCGCCGTGTAAAACTCTTAAAGCTTGCAAAAGGCTTTAAAGGCGACAGAAAATCAAATTACAAAGCTGCAAAAGACGCTGTTGTAAAAGCACTTGACCATTCTTATGTTGGCCGCAAACTTAAAAAGCGTGACTACAGAAGCCTTTGGATTGCCCGTATCAATGCGGCAGTTCGCGCTGAAGGAATGTCATACAGCCGTTTTATTGACGGTCTTGTAAAAGCTGGTGTTACACTCAACCGCAAAGCATTGAGCAATATGGCTATCGAAGATCCAGTTGCATTCAAGGCTGTTGTTGAAGTTGCAAAAAACGCAGTAAAGGCATAAAAAATGATTAAACTCGATCAAGTTTTGTTGTTGCAGGAAAAAGTAGAAGCCGCTGTTGAAAAAATCAGTTCACTGACTGATAAAGTTTCGCAGCTTGAATCTGAAAACGATGCTTTGCGTAGTAAATGCGCCGAGCTTACAAAAGCGTTTTCTGAAAAAACGGAGCTGGTTTCTACAATTGAATCAACACAGGCCAAGATCGAGGAGAGCATTTTGAAAACATTAAATCGTCTTGACTCTGTTGAAGATGCAATTCTTAGCGGTCAAGGCGTACAAACTGGCAACGAAAACTCTTCGGAATCACAGCCAGTTCAAAATGAAATTCCACAGGAAGAAAACACAGATTCTGAGCAGCAGGCATCAGAGCAGACAGTTGTTTCAGAACCTCAGATTTTCCAGCAGGAAGAACTAAAACAAATGCAAGAAAATCCGGCTGAGCCGCAGACAGATTTAAACGGACAGTTTGATATTTTCTAATACGCAGGAGAAAAACTGCATTGGGAAAACTTCAAATTGAATTGCTCGGAGCATCATTTTCCGCACAGGCTTCAGAAGACGATGCCTATCTTGCAAAACTTCTATCCTATTATAAAGAAATCGCTGAATCCATAAAAAATTCTTCCGGTGTAAAAGACTCATTAAAAATAAGCATTTTATCTGGAATTGCGCTCGTAGATGAGCTTTACAAGGAAAAACAAAAATCTATTTCACTTTCAAAAGCAGTTCCAACCGAAGATGATGAAAAAGCAGAAAGAATCGCGCAGAATATAATAGAAAAAATCAGCGGAGCATTGGAATGATTTTTGTTGACGCAGATTCATGCGAAAAAAATGCAAGAGAATTTATTTTAAATACGGCGGTCAAAAAAAATCTAAAAGTAATATTTGCCGCAAACAAAAATATTCCGTTTTCATTTAGCAATCCACTTTTCAAAATGGAAATATGTTCCAAAGAAAAAAATTCCGCAGACGATTTTATTGTGGAAAATTCCAAGCCGGGCGATATAGTTATAACAAGAGACTTAATTTTGGCGCAAAGAATTTTTAACAAAAAAATATCAGTAATGAATGACAAGGGAACTGTTTTCAATAAAGAAAATCTCGAATATTTTATAGAAGAACGTATGCTAAGCATTCAAATGAAAAGCCTTGGAGTTTCAACTGGCGGAAAATGGAAAAACTACAGCAGAAAAGATTTTGAAAAATTCAAAAGCGTCTTCTCCGCCCTTCTTGAAAATTCGTTCAGCTGATTGCGTTGTTAATATCTTCCAGACGGTCTTTTATCTGCATAAAGGCATCCACAAGTTCCGGATCAAACTGATGTCCGCGCTGCTCACAGATTTCATTAAATGTATCTTCAACACTCCATTCAGCCTTATAGCATCTTTTGTGGCGAAGCGCGTCATAAACATCTGCAAGCGAAACAATTCTTGCCGCAAGTGGAATTTTATCCTCTTTTAAAGCCTGTTCAATTTCGTGCGGCATTTTTGTTGCAGGAATATAATCCATATAGTCAAAGTTTCCAGGATAGCCCTTGTTTCCTCCGTCCCAGCGGTCATGGTGATGAAGACAGACATCGCGCGCCATTATATCCAAATCATTTTCAACTGGAGTAAAAATCTGCGCGCCAACACAAGTGTGCCCTTTCATAATATCGCGCTCATCTTCATCAAGAATTCCCTGCTTCTTTAAAATTTCATCAGGAATTGCAACCTTTCCTACATCGTGGCATCTCGCGGCAAGACGAAGATTATCACGGAATTTATTTCGTTCTTTTTCTGGAATCCTTTTGTTAGAAGCATAGCGGTCATATATTTCAAGAGAAAAGCGGGAAACTCTTTCAACGTGCGCGCCCGTTTCCTTTGGATCGCGGAAACCGGCAGTTTTTACAAGACGGTCAACATTAAGCCTTGTAAGATAAGCATATTCGTAAATCGAACCGACTTTTGCGGCAAACTGGGAAATATAAAATTCAGAATCCTTGTCAAAAGGAATAACGTTTCCGTCCTCGTCCTTGGCATTTATAATCTGAAGAATTCCAAGAACTTTTCCGTTTGTCATTATGAGCGGAATCGTAAGCATTGATTTTGTGTGATAGCCGTTTTTTTCATCATTCGCCGAATTAAATTCAAAAAGCCTTACTTCTTTTTTTTCATCATCGACAAAATCAGGCAAGTTATAGACATCTGGAATATTTATAAGTTTTTTGGAAAGAACGCAGTAGCCGGAAATCGACTGGTTTGTAGGAACAAGATAAAAAGAAGTGTACGAAAGCTTTTCTCCGGGAGCAAGCTGATTCTGCATCGTATCGTTCTGACTATAACGAATCCAAAGTTTGTTTTCCTTGCTGTCGTACTCATAAATTGAACCAGCGTCGGCATTGACAATTTTACGCGCACCAGTCAAAATATTTTCCAAAAGAATATCAACGTCTCTTATTTCTTTAAGCTGCTCTTCTATTTCCGTTATAAGACTCTGTTTCCTTTCTTGTTTAGACATAGTTCAACGTCCTTTACTTTTTTCAATTTATAAAATTATAAATCAATTCAAAACAAAATTCAATTAATTCAGGCGACTTGAATAAAATTAGCGCGCTATGATTTTTTTATCAAGGAAAAATAAAGCGGACCTGCACCAAAAGACTTATCGGGCAAAATGTGAAATCCAAATTCTGTTTTTTCTGCAAATGAAAAATAATCTTCAAGAGAAAAATCTTGCGGACAGAAAATATCAGCTTTTATAGATTTCCTATTTAAATCAAAAATTTCTTTCATAAAATCTTTTGAAGCAATATTCACATCTGGAAATTTTTTCAACAGCTTTGAAACAACTCCGTCATTTTCCTGCGGACACAAAGCGCAAGTCGCATATAAGAGAAAACCGTTTTTTTTCAGCAGTCTGAATGCACAGGAAAGAAGCGCCCACTGCTCCGTTGAAACAGTTTTTATTCGTGAAGGAGTCCATTGCTCAAGATATTTTTTATCATTCAAAACATGACGTTCGCTCGAACACGGCGCATCCAAAAGAATGCTTTCATAACATTCAGATACACGCCTGCACCAAGAAGCTCCGTCACTCAAACATACTTTTACATTGCAAGAAATTTCAGGCGGAAGTGAAGATTCTACAACTTTTGAAAGGCGTTTTTTTCTTGAAGGAGAGCGTTCATTTGAAAAAAGCACAGCATCGTCATTTTTGTTTCCTGCCAGAACTAAAGTTTTTCCACCAGGAGCCGCGCACAAGTCAAGAATTTTTTCAGAATCTTTTACAGGCAGACAAAGAGCTGCGACAATGCTTGCAGGATCTAAAAAATAACTTTCACAATTTTTATAAGACAGCTCTGCGTGCAAAGTCTCCGAGGCAAGAGAAGCCTTTAATTTTTCCCAACGTTCGGTAAAAATTTCAGAATAAAACTTTTCAAATGCCATTTGCCCAAAAACTTTTTGCGTTTTAGTTTTCTTCAATTTTTATAATCCTCTTTTTTAATTTAAAGTCCAGCACTTTTTTTTCTGCCTCGCAAAGACGAGTTGCAAAAAATTTATCGTCTGCAGCAAGATTTAAAAGCGATTTTGCAACTGAAAGAAATTTTTTTTCACTAAGCATAATCACGTCCACGCCAGAAATTATAGCATTTGCAGCAACTTGTTCTGGAGGCGAATCTGAAATCGCTCCCATAAAAATATCATCGCTTATAACAAGACCTTCAAAGCCAAGCCGCGACTGAAGAATTTCTTTTATCCAAAAACTGCTCATGCAAGCCGGATTTTCATCAAGAGAATTTATTTTTGCATGGCTTACCAAAACACAAGATGGATTCGATTTTAAAATCAATGCAAATGGAAAAATAAAATTTTTGAAAACTTCAGAAGACGAAAGCGTTATTTCTACAGAGCCAGTGTGAGGATCTGAATTCGCATTTCCCGGAAAATGTTTTGCAACCGAAGCAATTCCGTTTTCCTCGTAAGCTCTTACACAAACCATGCTGTATGCAACTGACTTTGGGACACTGCCAAAAGTTCTTGTTCCTAAAAATAATTTATTTGATTCAATTTCAGCTTCGGCAACTGGCGCAAGATTCATCGTGACTCCAAGTTCTTTCATTTGCACTGCCTGATTTGAATAAATAGACTTTGCTTCTTGCAATGTATAATTTACGCTGATTATTTTTTCCGAAGGAAGATGCGATGTGATTTTTTTTAAGCGGTTAACTTCTCCGCCTTCCTGATCAACCGCAATAAAAGGAAGCGGACTTTTGTTTTTTTTGTAAAAAGCATTTATTGAAGAAATATAATTTTTCAGCTGCTCTTTTGAATCTCCAATATTATAAGAAAACAAAATAATTCCGCCAGGAACAACTGCTGCTCCGTCTTCAAGAAATTCAACTGGATAAAAAGTTTCATTGCCTTCAACATTGACTAAAAAAATCTGCGAAATTTTTTCTATTTCAGAAAGTCTGCCCCAAATTTTTTCAGCAGGAGTTGTTGAATACAAAGGAAAAAAAACAAGTGGCAATGCAAGAAATTTCAGCGCAACATTTTTCATGGCAGAAATTATAATTTAGCTTTTAATTTAAGTCTATCGTTTCATCTTGGAGTTGTAAAAAAAAACTGCTACAATCAGAATATGAAAAAAATCATTATTGTAACAGGAGCTTCAAGCGGAATGGGATTTTGGTTTGCAAAACTGCTTGCCCATGAAAGCTCTGAGTTTGAAAAACTTTCCAGCGATGAGCTTTGGATTATAGCCAGAAGAAAAGAGCGGCTTGAAGAATTAAGAGCTCAAATTGAAAATGAATCATTCCAAGAAAAAATAAAATTTCCAAAAGTAAAAATTTTTCCAATCGACATTTCAGGAATTCAAGGAGCTTTAAAAATAAAAGAGCTTTTTGAAAACGAAAAGTCAAAGGGAGATTTTAAAATAAACGTTCTTGTAAACAACGCAGGCTTTGGAACTTACGGAGAATTCGCGAAAACTGACATAATGAGCGAAATGAAAATGATCGATCTTGACTGCACTTCCCTAACTGGAATAACAGGCTTCGCGATTCCTTATATGCAAAAAGGCTCGCGGATTATAAACGTTGCAAGCTTGGCATCTTTTTTGCCACTCGGAAACTTTGCAGTCTATGGAGCTTGCAAAAGCTATGTGTTAAGTTTTTCTGTTGCACTTGCTGCTGAACTCAAGCACAAAGGAATAAAAGTTACCGCATTGTGTCCAGGACCTGTAAGTACTGAATTTGCAGACGTTGCTTCAAGGGGCGCAAGAAAAAAAGTTCGGCATGGACTTTCACCTGAAAAAACTGTACTGGACGCGATAAAATGTTCACGCAAGGGGAAACTTTATTCCATGAAATTTTTCAAATGGAAATTCAAGGCTGCGGCAAGCAGATTTGTAGGACGATATTTTGGTGCCTGGGCAACTTACAAATTTTGCAAACGTCCTAGCAATTGAATTTTAAATCGTAAAATGCTATTCTAAAAAAGGACGCCGGTTGTGTTCAGCAGATGCTGTCTGTGCACTCTAAAGAAAACCGTCCAAAAGCAAAATATTTTTGGAGGACGATTATGCACTCAACATTCAGCAAAAGCGCGCTCTTCACAGATTTCTATGAACTTACAATGGCGCAGGGATATTGGAAACAGAACATGAACCATCCGGTTGTGTTCGATATGTTTTTCAGAAGACAGCCTTTTAACGGCGGATTCAGTGTTTTTGCAGGAATCGAGCCGCTTCTGGATTCTCTTGAAGATTTTTCTTTTGATGAAGATGAAATTTCCTATTTGAGAGAACAAGACATTTTTGAAGAAGGCTTTCTTGAATATCTAAAAGGCTTTAAATTTTCCGGTGACTTATATTCATTTGAAGAAGGCTCGGTCATTTTTCCGCAGGAACCGCTTGTAAGAATCCACGCAAATTTAATTGAAGCCCAGATAATTGAAGGACTTGTCTTGAATCTTTGCAACTTCCAAAGCCTGATTGCAACAAAAACTGCAAGAGTCTGGCTTTCAAGCAAAAAAGGAAATGTAATGGAATTCGGACTCAGAAGAGCACAAGGCCCAGACGGCGGAATGAGCGCAACCAGAGCCTCGTATATCGGAGGAGCGGCAGGAACAAGCAACACTCTTGCAGGAAAAATATATGGAATTCCTGTAATGGGGACAATGGCGCATTCCTGGGTAATGTCGTTTCCAAGCGAACTTGAAGCCTTTGAAGCTTACGCAAGACTTTATCCAAACAAGACAATTTTTCTGATTGACACTTACGACACTTTAAAGAGCGGAATAAAAAACGCAATAAAGGCAGGAACAAAACTTGTTGAGCAAGGGTACAACTTTGGAGTACGTCTTGACTCCGGAGACATTTCATATTTAACAGCCGAAGTACGAAAGGAACTTGATAAGGCAGGTTTTCCACAGGCCTTCATTTGCGTTTCCAATGACTTGACAGAAGAAATAATTGAAACTCTCGTTCAGCAAAATGCGCCGATTGCAAGCTGGGGCGTTGGAACTCACATGGTAACAGGCGGAACAGAATCCAGTTTTACAGGAGTTTACAAGCTTGCCGCAAAGAAAAGCGGAAATGAATTTATTCCCACAATGAAATTCAGCGACAATCCTTCAAAGAACACAAACCCTGGAATAAAAAATGTGTTCAGGCTTTACGATGAAAAAGGAATGGCGCGCGCTGACATTTTGGCACTTGACGAAGAAACTTTAGAAGCCGGAAAAGAATACCGATACTTTCATCCGATGGTTGACTACAGGCAATTTTCGTTTACAGCTTCACAGATAAAACCAATGCTAAAAAAACGGCTTGAAAACGGCAAAAGAACAGAGCCTCGCCTTTCTGATTCCGAACAACTGAAAATAAGCAGACGAAGAATGATGGAAGAAATTGAAACTCTAGATCCTTCGTTCAAGAGAATTTTAAATCCGCATATTTACAAAGTTTCCATGACAGAAAAGATGAAAGATTTAAAACTCGCTTTTATAAAAGCCAATATCCGCTGATTTTTTTCTTGTCATCCAGCGACTTTATTTTTTCCGCAGGCAGAGTAATTCTCATTGAATAATGACCTTTGTATTCTCTGTCTATGCGGATTTTTACAGACTTTTCATTTCGGCAGGCTTTGCGCAGCTCACAAATATACGAAAACAAAACTGCTCTCTTTTCCGGCAGATAGCTCCCGAACAAAAGCGATATAAGTTCCTTTTCCGAAACTTCTTTTTCAAGCCGCTCATGCAGATACTTAAAGACCTTGAATCTTGACGGTGAGATTTTATGAACTGCCTGAAATTTCTCCAAGTCTAGCTGCAAAAGTTTTTCTTCCTCAGTCAAAAAAGTTTCAGGACGGTTTATTACATTTATATATTTATTGAACCGTTCACTTTTCAAAAACACTTCAATCAAAAAAAATGTGTCTTCAAGTTTATCTATGCGCTCAGGAGCAATCCGCGGAACAAGATAGGTTTTATTTTTTGAAATCCAAAATGCAGTCATCTTGTCAAGCTCAGGAAAAGGATCATTGAAAACAACAACTGGCGCAGGATTCGGCATCATGGACATTTCAATATAAGGATTAAAAACATCGCTTTGAAACGTTCGGACATCAATCAAAACGTAGTCAAGAGCACCATGCTCAACAAGTTTCAACGCCACATAAAACTCATGTGGCTTTAAGAAAATTTTTACGTCACTGCCAAAAGTTTCTATTCGAAGCGCAAGATATTTGCAAACTTTTAAAAGATCTGGCTTTATAAGCAGATAAACCTTTCCCATGAGACCTCCCCTAAGTAATTAAAAAATACAAAACTTTAACAAGCAGAAATTCTTGCCAAGCAATTTTTCCAGCTATCATTTTTTCCTCATGTTTCCAGTTATAAAAAGTTCATCTTGATACCAGTCAATAAGCAGGCTGAAATATTCATCATAATAGCCTTCATGAATCATAAGGAATTTATAAACGTTTCCTGTTTTTAACTTGGAGAAATCAACTTTGGAAGCATCAACCCATTTTGAGCCGACTTGAATTCTAAATAGGGAGCTTTGCGTTAAATCTTTTCCAGTTTCACAGTCCATGGCAGAAAAATGTACGGTAATATTCCGGCTTGCATTTTTTAAGAAATCAAGATTCATAAGAACTTTTTCTTTTCCAACAGAAATGCTTTTCCACCAGACATAAGGTCCTTCAGCAATTTTTATTCTGTACTCTCCAGGACGCAGAAAAACATCCTTGGTTATGTACTCAAGATTTTTTCCTTTTGAAGAATTTTTTGCAACTGAAAAAACTCTCCGTGTGTTTGGAACTTCTGGGATTCCGTCATTATCGTTCACAAAGAAAAATGCGCGCGCAGGAAGGTCTGCATTTACACTGGCAGTTGAAGGCATGAGCATAGACAAAGAAACAGGAGTAAACCAATTTCTAAGAACAGTTCTATGAATCATTCCAGAATTCCAAGCCTCACAAAAAAGAAGCGCAACCGCACAAACTGCACAAGCCCCAAGCGCAATCCGTTTGGCTTTATAATTTTTGGGAATATACAAAGGAAACTTTATTGTCTTAGTAGAAATTATAGACTGAGCAAGCGAAACTCTTATTGCATGCGTATCGTAATTTTTTAAGTACCGTCTTACTTTTGCAATTACAGGCTCCAAGCTTTTGTATCGCTTTTCTGGATCAGGCTTCATCATTTTTCTAATAAGAGTTTTTACAACAGGCGGAAGATTTTTTACAATTTTCTGCGGCGGAATATATTTTCCTTTTTTTATTTTTGCAATTGTTTCTGGAGCCATGTCTCCCGCATAAGGCTTAGAGCCAGTAACCATTTCATAAAGCATTACGCCCATTGAATAAATATCAGCGCGAACATCCACAGAACTTGAATCCATGAGTTGCTCTGGAGACATATAGGCAGGAGTTCCAAGCGTAGAGCCGGCTTGCGTTATAGAACTGTTTTTTGTAGAAACAACAGTTTTATCAGAGTCCACAGTTTTCTTTGGCTCTTCAAATTCGTCTTTTTCATCACTGGCAATTCCAAAGTCCGCAAGTTTTACTTCGGCTCTTTTTGAAATAAGAATGTTTCCCGGCTTTATGTCGCGGTGAACAATATCCTTTGAATGCGCATTTTTCAAACCAAGGCAGGCATCAAGAAAAATCAAAAGCGCAAGCTCAGGCGGAAGAGAAACCTGCTTTTCAATAAGCTTGTCCAAAGACATTCCGTCAACAAACTCAAGCACAATATAGTTTGCTCTGCCTTCAGTAAAATAATCGAACATCCTAACAACATAAGGACTGGACAGCTCGCTTAAAATCCGTGCTTCCCTTTTGAACCTTTCACGGATTGCAGCCCCGCCGCTTTTTAAAATAAGTTTTTTTATGACGACTTTCCGCTTTAATTCAGGATGAGTCGCAAGATACACAGCGCCCATTCCGCCAGTCGCAATTTTTGTGCAGTTTTTGTATTTTCCAATCGTCTCGCTTTCCATTGGATACTCCGATTTTATTTTATAAAACACTTTTTATGTCAATTTCAGGATTGAATTTTTTTTCAGGAACAACAATAGCAACATTCATTTCATTTGGATTATGAAGCTGCAGATAAGTTCCGTCTTGGCGCAGCAAATATTTTCCATCTTTTACAGGACGATGACCGCCAAACCACAAAACGCCGCTTCTTTTCGCGGAAGGATTCAAATTTTTAAAAAGCTTTTTCACGCTCCCCTTTTCAGCCGCATCATTCGCAGTCCAAGTAAGACCTAGAACAACATCGTCATTTTTGTGATAGTCAACAATTTGCTTTCTTGAAAAACAGCAGGCAGGCTCGGCATGGCTCACAGCAAAATCATAGAACAAAGCGCAAACCGGCAAAGCCTTTTCCCACAGACTTATCAAATGAAGAATCACATCGCCGTAAACTTGCCGGATAAAATCGCAGCACATGCTTCCTTCCTGCACAAATTTTCTAAAAGCAAGATTTCCGTGGCAGCTTTCATTAAAAATGTTCTCGTGGTTTCCTTTTAAAAAGTGAAAATTCTCAGTGAAATTATTTTTTAGCTCCATGATAATCATAAGAGTTGAAATATTTTCCTTCATTTCTTCCTGCATAGGCTGACCGGCGTAAACATCCATCGACCAGTCTTTATAAGCCGCAATCCACCTTTCATAACCACGCATCTCCGAATGAAACGCATCTCCAACGCAAATAACAAAAATTTTTTTCTCATTCAAAAGAGACAAAACTGATTCATCTTCAATTTTAAAATCAAGCAGCTTTAAAAGAAAATCTGCGCGTGCATGAATATCAGGAACTATTATAGAAGGAATTTTTTCAGACGAAAAATCAAGAAGACCGCCTGGCTTGCAATCTGAACCAACAGGTCTATAAGACGGACTTTCATTTTCAAGAGTAGACAAAGATTTATCCAAAAAGAGCTGAAATTCGCATTCTTCTGGAAAAGAATTTGAGTCGTTTATTTCATGCAGATGATTTCTAAAACAATCCAGCTCTTCTTTTGAAAACATTCTAGCCCATTATAAGATTTGAAGAGCCAATTGTAAGCTTGTCTCCGGCATTAAGCTTAACATATTTATCCGGCGGAATCCTGCGACCGTTTAAAAATGTTCCGTTTGTGCTTCCTTCATCTTTCAAGAAATAGGCATCACGGATTTTTTGAATGATGCAGTGATGACGGCTTGCCAGTTTTGAGTCAATCACAATATCATTATCGGATTCACGACCCATTGTGATTTTTGCGGCAATCTGAATTTTTTTCTTATTGAAAACAAGATACGAAACCTGCTGAGATTCCGCAATTTTGTCCAAATGCTGCCCCAAAGGACTTGAATTTATAATAGTTGTATCAGCCATAAAATATATTATAAAACAGTTTTTCAAATTTTCAAGTTTTATTTCAAGTTATATGAAAAAAAATTTTTCATTACAAAACAAAAACGCTATTGACACAGATAAGATTTTAATGCTATATTCAGTAGCACATGGGGTGTTAGCGAAGCTGGTTATCGCGCTGGCCTGTCACGCCGGAGACCACGGGTTCGAGTCCCGTACATCCCGTTGTACCGTTCGTTATGAGCGGTATTTTTTTTATTCGGGCAATAGCGCAGCTGGTAGCGCGCTAGCTTCGGGAGTTAGAGGTCCCGGGTTCGAATCCCGGTTGCCCGACACTTTTTCCTTTCAAAAAAAATCAAATAATGTGTTTACCGCAACTAAAATAGAAACTGAAGTATTAAAACTTCTCAATCAAATAGAGTTTCTTGAAAAAGAGCAAACAATAGAAGAAATCTTCCAAAACAGAGAAAAAAATTCCGCTGCAACGCCACAGATGATAAAAAATGTATTGGAAGGCTGCATTACAAAAGGCTTTGCAGCTCCAACTGGCGACGGAAAATTCAAAATTACAGAAGAAGGAAAAAAGCAGATTTAAATTTACTGATACAAAGCGTTGTACTGCCTTGCAATCCGCTCCCAGCTGTAAAGACGCTTTCCCGCCTCTCCCATTTCGTGCGCGACTTCCGCAAATTTTCCGCTTTTATTTTTCATCAGATTCTGCAAATCTTCCGCAATTTTCCAGTAAAGGCATTTTTCTTCTGTTGTGGCGCGATTGTAAACGCAGTCAAACGCAAGAATCGAAAGAGAAAGATTCATCGCCTCAACAAGAGAAGGATTTGTTCCGCCTGCACTGTGTCCATGAATATAAACATGGGCATTTGAGCGAAGCCAGTTCACGATATGCGGCTCGTAAATCGGTGCAAGCAAGTGAATATTTTTGCATACGCTGAATTTTTCTTTTAAGCTACGACCATACTCCGATTTTTCCCAATTGCCTACAAAAACAAAAGTCTCGTCCAGTATTTCGGAGAATGCCTCAATAATCACATGGACATTATTTTCAGGCTCAATCCGGCAGACAGTAACCGAATAAGGCTCGCGGCATAACGGATATCTTTCAAACAAAGAATCGTCCTGAACGCGCGAAACCTGGTCGCCGCCATTCAAGCCCGTCAACTGCTTTCCGTTGTCGTGGATGATTCGTGCTTTTGCTTCCGGATACTTTTCCTTTACTCTTGCAACCAGAAGCTCAATGTTTATTCCCTCCATATTTTCGCATAATGCCCAGTCCAGAGTTTTTCGGCTGTAGCCGTCCATTATGCTGATAAAATAATAAAACACACCAAGAACCTTGATGTATGAAATATCTTTATGCCACTGCTCATGCGGAGCCTCGGGCTGGTCAAAGCCTTTTTTCTTTGCCTCTCCTTCATTTTTAGCCCATTTATGGACTCTTTCATGATGTTGTAGACGCTTGCAGGGCGGACAAAGGCCACATTTTCGTCAGTCATCTGTCAGGCAAGGTAGCGGTAGCCGTACAGGAAGTTCTTGTGGGTGAGGACATATTTTACAACAGCCGTTCTTTCTTCAGGCGTATACCAGTTGAGTTTCGGCGTTTCGTGATTATGCCTTGTCTCAATTCCTTTCCTCGTCCGCCATTCATGCCAGGTACTTTTAGAAACTCCTGCAAAAGCTACAAGATCTGAAACCTTGATTTTGCTTTTCTCATGAAACTTCTGCACTTCAGTTTCTATCAGGGTCCGCGTTTTAAGGCTAACCTTTTAAAACTGCTAAAATCATTGAAGATTTTTCAGACTTGGAGCTTCATTCGTTTGACTGGGCAGAAAAACATGGCTTTCAACGAGTGTATTTTAAAAGCGAATCGAAAGAACTGTATGAGAAAAATGGACGCTACACAGTCTTTTACGATGAAACAAAGCCGCCCGCACATTCAAAGTTTTCAATACTTCATGAGCTTTTTCATTATGAAAGCAATCATGATTTAAACGCAGGCGAAAAAAAATACAGAACTTTATAATGTAATGCCTAATCTAAAAAAGATGTTGCAAAAGAACAAAATGCTTTTACCCGAGAAATAAAGGCAACTTCAATTCTGTGCGTCAAAAATTTTATTTTGGGTGCTTTTGCCGCTCCAATTCCATAGATAATCCAATATTCTTTATATTTAAAAGCAGTAACAACAGACCTAAGATTATTTTCTTTTACACGCACAAAAGAAATACAAGCCATGTCATTTAAGTTTTTTGACTTATAAAGCAGAAAATTTTCATAATCTGTTTTTATCGAAATTTCCGCAGTGTAAACTTCAAAAGGCGGCATTTCCATATCAACAGTAAAACTGTGAATTCCATCAACCTGCGAATCAGAAAGAATTTTGCAGTATGAATAAAGCGGAGCTGTCGTCTTGTGCCGTTCAGAATAATAAGGAATTTCTGTATAAGACTCAACATTTGAAAGAAGCTCAGAAAGTTTTTTTATAACGTAATCTCCATCATTTGCTTTCCTAATCTGAAGAACTTCAACAAAATAACGCGGATTCAACTCTTTCAATTCATCAAGGCAAGAATTTATTTCCGCATTTTCCACATCAAGGCAAATATTTTTGTACGAGCTGATATTCCGAATAAGAATTTCACCATTTAAAGCCGAATCGAGTTCCTGCTCCGAAAGTTTCAAATTAAACGGAAAAGCAAAAGAAGCAGAAACAAGAATAAAAAATCCAGAAAAAAAAGCAAAGGCAAATTTCATACTCTAAAAGACAATGTCAATCACTTCCTGAACATTTGACACTGGAATAAATTTTATTCCGCTTTTTACGTGCTCTGGAATTTCGTCAAGGTCTCGGACATTCGCCTTTGGAATTATAATCGTTTTTATTTTGTTGCGCTTTGCGGCGACAGTTTTTTCCCTAAGTCCGCCAATCGGAAGCACCTGACCAGTAAGGCTAAGTTCACCTGTCATTGCAAGATTCGTCTTTATTTTCTTTCCTTTAAAAAGCGAAGTAAAAGTTACCGCCATCGTAATTCCCGCGCTAGGCCCGTCCTTGGGAGTTGCGCCTTCTGGAATATGCAGATGAACTGTATTTTCCTCAAACCATTTGCTGTCCTTGATTTTATTTTCTATTGCAAACTGACGGCTCCAGTTCATGGCAATCTGTGCGCTTTCCTTCATAACATCGCCCATTTGTCCTGTAAGCTGAAGCCCGCCTTTAGAAGACTTTATCGCAATCGATTCCAAAAGCAAAGTGTCGCCGCCCATGCTTGTCCAGGCAAGACCAATTGCAGTCCCTGGCACAGAAGCTGTTTTTATCTGGCTTTCATCAAAAATAGCCTTGCCAAGATATTTTCTGACTTCTGGAATATCGATGCTGAAAATTTTCTTTGCAACAGCCTCGCCAATCTTTGCAGAATCAGTCGCTCCGTTTTTTTCAAGCTGGCTTACTTCCACGGCGGCAAGTTTTCTGTTTATCTTATCAATGCACTTTTCAAAATTGCGGACTCCGGCTTCCCTTGCATATTCCGTTGCAATTAAAGCAAAAGCCTGCTTTGAATATTTCACCTGATTTTTTTTGAATCCGTTTTTAACAAGATTTTTCGGAAGCAAATATTTCCGCGCAATTTCAATTTTTTCCTGATCTATGTAGCCGGAAAGTTCAATTATTTCAGCGCGGTCAAGCAATGGCCGAGGAATTGTGTCCAAAGTGTTCGCAGTAAGGATAAAGAAAACCTTGCTCAAATCGAACGGCAAATTCAAATAGTTGTCGCGGAAAGTTGAATTCTGCTCAGGATCAAGAACCTCAAGCAATGCGGCAGCAGGATCTCCCTGTGCGCTTGCATTCATCTTGTCAACTTCATCAATCATAAAAACAGGAGCTTTTGACTTTGTAATTTTCAAGCCTTCGATAATTTGTCCCGGCATAGAACCGATATAAGTCCGCCTGAAGCCTTTTATCTTGGACTCATCATGCTCACCGCCCACGCTGAATCTAAAAAATTTTTTGTTCATCGCATTTGCAATCGAACGTCCAACGCTGGTTTTTCCAACTCCCGGAGGTCCGACAAGAATAAGCACAGAACCCTTTCCATCGTTTTTTAGCATCCGCACAGCAAGATATTCAATGATGCGTTTTTTTACATCTTCAAGACCGTAATGGTCATTTTCAAGAATTTTTGAAGCTTTTTCAATATTGTAGTTTTCAAGCGGCTCGTCATTCCACGGAAGAGAACAAACCGTTTCAAGATAATTTCGGCTCATGTTGTAATCAGGATCATGCGGATCAAGCAAATGAAATTTCTCAAGCTCGCTGTCCAACGCTTCTTTCACTTCGCCTTTAAAATTAAATGATTCTATTTTTGACTTAAACTTCTGATAGTCGCTTGTCTTTGAATCCCCAGCAATTCCAAGTTCTTCCTGAATGCTTTTCATTTCCTCGCGCAAAAAATATTCACGCTGATTTTTTTCAACTTTTTCATTAAGCTCAGTCTGAATTTTTTTCTGAACACGGAAAATTTCCTGCTCTTTTTTTATAAAGACAAGAACCTGCTCCATTCTTTTGTGAACATTTGTCATTTCAAGAACTTTCTGCTGTTCTTCTTTGTCAATATTCAAAATAGAAACAATGAAGTCCGCGATTTTTCCGGGATGATCAATATTCACCATGTTAAGGCGCATTTCCTCGCTGAACATCGGATTGTTTTCGCTGATTTCCTTCATTTCACTTATAAGAGCGCGTGTAAGAGCCTTTACTTCAAAAGTATTATCCTCTTCGTCCTCAAGATATTCAACAGCCGCGGCAATAGGATTTGAACTGTTCAAGACCTTGCGGATTTTAAAACGCTGCAAGGTAGAAACAAAAACATTCACACCGCCATCAGGCAAATTTATTTTTTTTATAATGCGGGCAACAGTTCCAACTTTATGAAGATCAACAACAGTCGGATTTTCCTTGTCTTCTTTTAACATGACGATTCCAATAAAACCGTCGCCTGCCAAAGAATTTTCAATAACTTTTATATCCTCGGAATTATTTATCATAAGCGGCGTAAAAATTCCCGGAAAAATCGGACGGCCGCCAATAGGAAGAATATTAAGTTTTAAAGGAAGCTGAGTTTCAGCTGGAAGCCCTAAAATTTCTTTTTCGTTTGGTTGTTTTTTCATAGACTATAATATAATCAAAAATTTAGAAAAATACAAATGACAAAAAAGAATATCAGTCAGCTTCAATCGGCGTGAATTCAAACTTATTGACATCGAAAAGTCCGCGCGGAGTAAGCTTTATTTCAGGAATCACAGGCAGGCTTAAAAATGAAAGCGTCATAAAAGGCTCAATTTCACGGCTGATTCCAAGCTCGTTCCAGGCAAGTTCCAAAAGACTTTTCAAAGTCTGGCTTACTTCCACAAAATTCCTGTCGGACATCAAGCCCGCAATCGGAAGAGACAAAGAACCAATGACAGTTCCGTCTTTTACAAGAATAATTCCGCCGCCCATTTTGTTAAGCTCATTTATCGCAACAAAAATGTCATTGTCGTTGTCGCCTGCAGAAATAATATTGTGGGAATCGTGGGCAATTGTAGTGGCAATCGCTCCGCCGTGGATTCCGTAGTTTTCTATAAGACCTTTTCCGATTTTTCCAGTTTTCTTGTGCCGCTCCATTACAATAAGTTTTTGAATCTGAGGATTTTCCTTGCAGTCAAAAATTCCGTTAGTCAAATTCACTTTCCGGATTTCGCACTTTGTTACAAGCTCATGATTTTTTAAACTTATGACTTTTGCATTTTCAGAAGTTAATTTTATTGATAAATCTTCTATTATAAGTGGCTTGATATGAACTGAATGAGTTACAGCCTTGTCTACCCTGTTTCGGATTTCAAAAACAGCCTTTCCATTTTCCGCAGCGAGTTTTCCGTCTATAAAAACTTTTTCAGCTTCAAAATCCTCAAGATTATTAAAGAGAACAATGTCCGCGGAATATCCTGGCGCAATCAATCCGACATCATTCAAGCCGTAGCATTCCGCAGCGTTTATGGTCGCCATTGCAATCGCCGTAAAGCAGTCAAGTCCGTTTTTTACAGCAAGCTTAAGATTTGCGTTTATATGACCGGATTCAATTATATCCTGAGGATGCTTGTCGTCAGTGCACATCGCGCATCTTCTGGAATTTTCTTTTGTTACGGAAGGAAGAATTTCAGCCAGATTTTGGGCAGCAGAACCTTGACGCAAAAGAACATACATTCCGTTTTCAAGCCGTTCCAAAACTTCCTGTGGAGAACTGCATTCATGGTCAGTTTTTATTCCCGCCGCAGAATAAGCATTAAGAGCAAAACCGTTCAAGCCAGGCGCGTGTCCATCTATAATTTTCTGGGCATTTTTTGCCGCGCATATTTTTTCCAGAACTTCAGAATCGCAGGAAGAAACTCCGGGCGCATTCATCAATTCACCAAGTCCCAAAATTTCAGGCTCTTTTAAAAGCTCTTCAACTGATTCTGAATCAAGAATAGCTCCGGAATCTTCAAAGCTAGTAGCGGGAACACAGGACGGAATCATAAAATGAACTTTTAGCGGAACACGGCGCGCGGAATTAATCATAAAGTGAATTCCTTCAGAACCGCTGACATTCGCAATTTCGTGAGGGTCGGCAATTACCGTTGTTGTGCCTTTTGGAACTACAAGCTGCGCAAAAGATTCCGGCGTGCACATTGAAGACTCTATATGAACATGGGCGTCAATAAGCCCTGCAACCGCAAAAAGCCCATGCGCATCAATTTCTGTTTTTCCGCGGTACGAACCAACGCCGGCAATCAATCCCTGCTCCACAGCAATGTCCGCATTTTTTACAGTCCGCGTTATAGGATTTACAACACGGCAATTTTTTATCACAAGATCCGCCTCGCATTTTCCAGAAGCAGCGTTTATAAGGAGCGAAAGTTTTTTTGCATTCATGCTGAAATTGTAAAACCCGGCAAAAAAAATAGCAAGAAGTTTTTTAATTTTGCGTTTTAACAGAAAAATAACAGATTTTTAATCGTTTGTAAAAAAAAGAAAATTTAAATAACAGCCATGACAATAAAAAAGCATATTTTCATTTCCAACATTCTTATGATTGTAATTCCTTTTTTAGCAGGAACAGCCGCAACTCTTTTGGCAGGACTTTTATTCTGGAACATTTTTTTCAGGCAGTACATGGACGAATCCGTGGAAGATTCAAGGCTCAAACTCGCTTATGTAATGATGATTCACCAGATGAAATCCTACATAAAAAACGGAAAAACCGACAGTGAAACTTTTATTTCCATGCTTGATTATGCGGACACACACGGAATTTTTCTTGAAGCAATTTCCGAAGACGGAAAAACAACGCGCTCAGTCGGAAGCCAGACTTCAGAAACCAAAAAGTTAAAGGAATTTCTTTATGAGCTCGGCGGAAAAGGAAGCATAAATTCTAAAGGCGCAAGCATATACGGCACAAAAATAAAAATCAGCGGGAAAAACTACCAAGTCATCATTTCCGGAAAATTCAACTGGCGGGAAAACGAAACCAACGAAAGATTATTTTTTGCAATATTAGCAGTTATCGCAATAATCGCGCTCTTGGCAATTTTTATCACAGACAAAATTTTAACAGAACTCTTGCTTAAAAAAATTTCAGAAACTAAAAAAGCTAAATAAATTGATAATTTTTATTTACGGGGAAAATGATTCAAGTTAATTATTAAAGTCAGGATTTAATCTTTTTGAATCTAGTTTTTTAAACATAAATATACAGCCGTTTTCTTCCTGCTTACGGACTTTCTTATTTAGTAAATTAAAATCTTCTGTTCTCTCTAATTTCGTAAATCCCAAATTTTAATATATTTTTTTTTACAATAGCATTTATTGCATACAAATACACAATATCAGTATTTCCTATGAGATTGGCAATATGATACAAAAGAGGCTCTAAAACTATTTAAAAGATTTGAATTTTTCTTTTCCTGAATAGACTCTAAGAAAAATTTATCAGTATTTAAAACTAATTCTTTCATTTTTTATAGGAAGAAAGAAACTTTGAAAACTCTCTCTCTCAAAATTTTCTTTTTCTAAAGAGGTCATAATAGGAGTTGTTACAGGTCTTGCTTTTTTTATAAAATTAAAAAACTTTCTTTCCTGATTTTCCACGAAGAACAAGAATGTTTGAAAAACTTGGCTTAAACATAACATCCTACGTATTTATTGAAATTAATAAAAAAAAAAGGACTGCAATTTAGCAGCCCCTAAGTGCGGAGAACCTGACTTGAACAGGCACAGCTTGCGCCACCAGCACCTCAAGCTGGCGTGTCTACCAATTCCACCATCCCCGCATTGCTTTTTACAAAGCGTGATAATACTATATCAAGCTGAATAAATTATGTCAATAGAAAAACTTCAATTTTTTAAGTTTGTAAGAAAATTTACAGTTGATTCTATCAGTCCAAAAAAGCTATAATATGCACATGAAAAAAATCAACTTTATAATGCCAATTGTGCTTTCTGTTTTTTCATCCATTTTCGCCCAGGAAGCCTTAAAATCAACAGAAGAAGAATACTACGACTTTTTAAGCCTTACAGGAGCGGCAGAACGCCCTACACTAAACTACCACACACTCAGCGACAGTGAATGGCAGGTTACGGACGAAAACCATCTTTGGAAAGACAACAATCTCGGAACAAAACGCACTTTATACGAATCTGACTCAACAGAAACAAACTGGTTTACAGCAGGAATCGACCGTAGCGTAAAACTCAAGCTCTACGGTCCGGAATGGTTCAATTCATACAACACAAAAGCCCCTTATGGACAAAACGACGGCGCGCTTTGGCAAGGAAAAGGCTACAACACAAGCCTTACAGCCGGCGCAAGACTAGAAGCATTCGGATTTGAGGCAACTTTTAAGCCGCAGGTGAGCTGGAGCCAGAACAGGGAATTTAAGTTAGTCGACAATAGCGCATATTATACAAATAAGTACGCATACACCTGGGGCTACGGAAACAACATTGGTGTTGATGCACCTCAAAGATTTGGAGACTCTTCATTCTGGACATTTGACTGGGGCGACACAGAACTCCGCTATTCATGGAAAAAACTTACGGCAGGATTTGGAACACAGGCAATTTGGTTAGGACCTGCATTTTTAAATCCAATGCTTCATTCCAATAATGCCACAACTTATCCAAAATTTGATATAGGTCTAAGAAAAACAGAAATCTATATACCGCATATTGATTGGAATATTGGCTATGTCGAAGGAAGAATTTGGACAGGCTATCTCACAGAATCAAAATATTTTGACAATGATTCTAGCAATGACCATAACTTGATTCATGGATTTACATTTAGTTATGCTCCTTCCTTTTTACCTGGATTTACTGTCGGGCTAAACAGAACTTGTCTTGTAAAATCCTCAAAAGAAAACCTTAAATATGTAATACCAGTGGGAAACAATACCCATGTAGGAGAACAAGGTGCTGGTGAAGATCAGAAATTTTCTTTTACAGCAGATTATTTGTTTCCTTCTGTAGGATTTGAAATATATGGAGAAATCGGAACTGACGATTATGCGCCAGGAGGTGGATTTAAAGGCTATCAGCGTTATCTTACTCATACAATGACATACACTGTAGGTGCAAAAAAATCAATTACAATTTCAGAAGAGAAAAAAATATACAGCGAGCTTGTCTTTGAATGGAACAATACAGAAATGTCGCAGAACTACCAGCTTGTCGGTGGTTACAGTTTTGGATTTCATTATCAAATCACACAGGGATACACAAACAGAGGTCAGTGGCTAGGCTCAGGAATTGGATATGGAGGAAATTCCCAGCACCTCGAATATAGGATCTATTATCCAAAAGGTTCTACATTTTTGTGTATAGGCAGAAATAATCCAGACAATAACTATATCTATGCAAAGGCAATAAATTCAAATACAAATGAAACAGAGATAAAATATAGTCATGCATTCAAAGCAAATTACTATTTTGGAGCAACAACCACATATTTCATTACCAAAAACTTTTCTGCAACAGCTGGAGCTGCATTCGACTTAATAATAAATCCACTTTACAACATAAGAAATGAAGACAAAGAAACTGTAGGAAATGATCAGATTAACAACTGGCATTTTGAGCTTGCTTTAAAATACAGGCTATAGGAATTATTTAATTGTCAGAACAAGAAATATTAAAACCCAAAATAAAACTCTCTCGTACAAAAAATGCTGTTAGAAACATATACAGCGGAATGTTCAACAAAATTTTTACTATATTTTTTCCATTTTTAATACGAACCGTTCTTATTAAGAAAATCGGAATTGAGTATGCTGGTCTGAACAGCCTTTTTTCATCGATTCTGCAAGTGTTGAATCTTACAGAATTAGGTTTCGCAAGTGCTGTTGTCTACTCCATGTACAAACCTATTGCAGAAGATGACAAAGACACAATCTGCGCGCTTCTTAATTTTTACAAACGAGTTTATTTTATAATCGGGCTTGTCATTCTTGCGCTTGGATCTGCTGTAATGCCATTCCTGCCGCACCTTATAAAGGGAAATGTTCCACAGGATATAAACATATATGTGCTTTACAGTATTTATTTAGTAAACACATCTTTGAGCTATCTTTTATTTGGCTATAAAAATTCACTGTTAAATGCACACCAAAGACGGGATGTAATAAGCAACATGCTTACAATAACCCAGGGACTGATGAATATCTGCCAGCTGCTTATTCTCGTTACAATAAAAAATTATTATTTATATGTCTTAATGATGCCGATTTTTACAGTTCTTAACAATGTTATGGTTGGAATTGAGACAAAAAGAATGTTCCCTGAATATTCATGCAAAGGAAAACTCGATATATCAGTAAAAAAAGACATAAGAAAAAAAGTTGCAGGATTGATGATAAGTAAAATATGTCAAATATCAAGAAACAGTTTAGATAGCATTTTCATATCGGCATTTTTAGGATTGACTATTACAGCAATTTATTCAAATTATTTTTTAATTCTTACCAGTATATCTTCTTTTATGGGAATAATCACAACATCGATTCAGGCTGGTATAGGAAATTCTATAAATACAGAATCTGTAGAAAAAAACTATTTAAATATGAAAATGTTCAACTTTTTATACACATGGTTAGCAGGATTTTGTTGTATATGTATGGCTTGTCTATATCAACCATTTATAGAACTTTGGATTGGAAAGGAGTATTTGCTTCCAACAAGCGCAGTAATACTAATTTGCATTTATTTTTATATAATGAAAGCTGGAGATATAACTGCAAATTATTGTAACGCTGTCGGAATTTGGTGGGAAAACAAGTACAGATATATTGCAGAAACTGTGTGCAACTTCATACTAAACATTGCATTAGTGAAATTCTTTGGCATACACGGTTTGATTATTGCGACTATAATTACAATGCTTTTTATAGGTCATGGCATGGGAAACCAAGTTCTATTTAGAAAATATTTTAAAAATATAAAATTAACCAATTGGATTTTTTGTGTTGAACTTAAGAATTTTTTAATCACAAGCATAGCAGGAGTTATAACATTTTTTATTTGTATTTTTATAGACACAAAATTTTCACTAAATCTTTATATAAAGATTATAATAAGACTTGCAGTTTGTGTATTCTTTTCAAATGCAATACTTTATTTACTCTACAAACGCACAAATGAATATAAAGATGCAAAAAAGTGGATACTTGGCAAAAGGAAAACAAATCAGAATAATAGGAGACATCATTATGAAACTGATGAATAAAATTAAAAATCTTTACTTTAACACAAAACCAGAAAGAATTTTATCTCTAGTTAATTATTCAACTATAAAAAATAAATTGGAAGATTATGCCTTGAATAAAACAGAATTAGGAATAGATGAAAATAATGATATAATTATTTCTCTTACAACATATTCCAATTTTATAAATCAAGTACACATAACTATAGAAAGTCTTATGGAACAAACTGTAAAACCTAAAAAAATAGTGTTATGGATTAGCGATAAATACAAAGATTATGAAATTCCTGAGATTTTAAACAAACAAAAAAAAAGGGGGCTTGAAATACGAAAGACACGAGATATAGGCTCCTATACAAAACTTATTCCAGCTCTACAAGAATTTCCAAACAATCCTATAGTAACCTGTGATGATGACGTTATATATCCAATAGACACAATTGAATGGTTGTTAAAAGCATATAAAAATGATCCTGCCAAAATTTACTTCAGACGTGGTCATAAAATGATTTTAAAAGATAGTAAGCATTTTATTCCATATAACAATTTTATTTGGGAAATGCAAGATTTAACAACTGATATATATAACTTTTTTACTGGAGTCGGAGGAGTTTTATATCCTCCAAACTGTTTTGACAGTGAAGTTTTTAATTATGAAAAATTTTCAAAACTAGCACCATATGCAGATGATATATGGTTTAATGCCATGGCATTAAAAAATAATACATCTTGTCAAAAAATATACACAAAAAGAAATTGTTATATCGACTACGATTTATTAAAGGAAGATTCAGGACAACGTTTGCAAGCAAAAAATGTTAAGAGAAACAAAAATGATATACAACTTCAAGCCGTATGGGATGAATATAATCTATGGGAAAAATATAATTAATAAACATAATACATCAATCTAAGAAGGAGGCATTTTTTCATGGAAACAAAAAACGACCAATATGATTTTGTTGATATTACAAAATTTTTTTTTATGCTTTGTGTTGTAGGTATACATACAAATATTTACGAGTTGTCTTATAGTTATGGTTGGTATATATTGACATGTCTATTTCGACTTGCAGTTCCTTTCTTTTTTGTAGCAAGCGGATTTTTCTTTATGGCAAAGCTTGAAAAATTCGGGGGGGGGGATTGAACAGATAGTAAAACAATATATAAAAAGAATATTAGTTCCTCTTTTATTTTATGTTGCATTGAACATATCGCTCGATGTATTTCTAAAAATTATCAACAATTATCAGTTTTCAATAAAATGGTTTATAAAAACTTTCCAAAGAATTTTATTTGATCCTCCAGGAGCTATGTGGTTTCTATCAGCATGCTTTTATGGTATTATCTTTCTTACTCCCTTTATAAAGTATGACAAAATTAACTATGCTTTGGTATTAGGTATATTTTTATATATATTTGCTTTAACATCAAACACCTATCATTATCTAGTCAAAGATAAAATTTTGTTAAAAAGATTAATTGATTTATGGCAGTTTTTTTTCAGAACTACACGAAATGGTCTTTTCGTAGGTTTTTTTGAACTTGCATTAGGAATAAAAGCCTATGAGCTTCATAAAAAAAACGACAAAATATTGATTTTTTTTATACCATTATTTTTCTTAATCCTATTCATTGAATCATATTATGCTAAGTTAAATAGGAGTAATATAAAAGGTGATGGCTCAATGTTTTTCATTATACCTTTTTTAGCACAATGCATTTTTTTATTATCACTTAACATAAAAATTAAATTTAAATATAGTAAATTATTAAGAAATTTAAGCTCAGGAATGTATTTTATGCATTGTTTTGTGCTTTCCATTATATCAATTGGATTAACTCATTTGACTCCTGTTTTTGCAAACTCTCCAATCATAAAATTCTTGTTAACTACTTTTATAAGTTTTTTGGTTTGTATAATTGGTTATAGAATCAATAATAAAAAAATAAATCTATTGATAAAATAAAAAAAAATGTTTTTAAACAAAAATATGCTAACTCTGATATTTTTATGACTATAAAATCTTGCTTCAAATCCCCTCTGAACTATGTTAAAATAATTCCATGGACAATACAATGCTATTTCATCGAGGTTTCTGATGAAGAATGACAACGCACTGTTTTACACTTGCAGTTTAATTGAATTTATTGGCCGCAGACAAAAGCAAAAAAGAGCATATATTGTAAATACATTGGGCAAGAATGTTGTAAAAAGAATATATACCCATTCAGATGTTCTTCATTGCGAGGTGATAGATAGCGTTGCAGAAGAATTTATAAATATGTGCTCCATAAAAACAGGCGATTTTGACAATGTTGCAAAATGCAAATATGAAGTTCCTGATTACTGGACAATAGGCGAAGTGTACGAGCGCCTTATTGAGGATGTCCAGCCGGATGAAAATGTTGACAGCATAATTGAAACCCTGTTCAAAGTTTACAATTCCTGGGTCAGCGACAGCATAAGCAGATTCAACACAGACTTTTACTATCAAAGCCGTGAATATATAAAGGAATGTTTTTTGACCAATAAGCAGATTGCTTAGAAAATAAAAACCCATTCATCTAAGAGCCATATTATTGCATATTTTAAGCACTAAGCAATGTTGTTGCATATTTATTGAAAATACTTTTTCATTGAAAAAACATTTATTTAATAATATACTATAAAAATGAATATTGCATATATTTTAATAAGCACACCGAACGACACATTTTACGAACAGACAGCAATAAGCGTTATGACATTAAGAAAAGTAATGCCAGATGCAAATGTATATATTTTAGTTGATGAAGATACAAAATCTACATTCAAAGACAAAAGAACAATTCTTGAAAAATACAGTGTAAATATTGTCGTTGTTGATGTTCCAGAAAAATTCAATAACAGAGACCGTTCTAGATTCATAAAAACATCTATGAATAAATATTTGCCAGATAATTTTATTTTTATTGATAGTGATACAGTTATCTGTGACAAGTTTGACAAAATTGATTCAAACATTGATATCGGCATGGTCTTAAATAGACATATGAAAGTTTCAGAATCGCCTGTCAAAGAGTTTTTGAATAATTGTGCCAAAAATCTTGGTTATCATCTATCCTTTGAAGACAAACACTTTAACAGTGGAATGATTGTTGTGAACAAATCCGAAAAATCCGATGCCCTTTTTACTCTTTGGCATGAACTTTGGAATGAAAGCCGGGAAAAATCAAACGGAACTGTTTTTGACCAGACTTCTTTAAACGAAGCAAACTACAGGCTTAACGGAGCAATCACAGAAATTGACGGTATCTGGAACTGTCAGATAAATAGAAACTGCCGATGTATGCCTTATATACATGATGCAAAAGTTCTTCATCTTTTCACAAACCCAAAAATGCATATTCATGACATGGCAAAAAATGAGATAATAAAGTCAGTTCTTGAGCCTGAACATCCAGAACTTGATAAGATTCTTGCAAATCCAAAAGCTGCGTTCCATGATGTTTATGACTTAAACACCGATTTTTATTCAGTAGAAATGTCAAAAACTCCAGCCTATGTTTTTCTCCGAAGAATTTATGAGAACAATAAAAAATTCTTTAATTTTTGTAATTCTATTGCAAAAATATTTATGAAGTTTGGTAGCAAAAAAAATTAAGAAAGCAAAATACAAGTGTTACAATTTCATTTTAAAAACTCGAAACAAAAATTCCTGTAACAATAAATGCAAATCCTAAAATCTTTTTTGTATTAAGTTTTTCATTGAAAAAAAATCGGCTTAGAACCGCCACAAAAATGTATGAGGCAGAATCAAGAACTGGAGCCTTTGATAAGGGGATAAATTTTAAGCATAGCAACGAAAGCAATGTTGAGAATACAAAAAGGCTGTATGAAATTATAACGAATGGATTCAAATATGCCTTTATTCCAGAACTTCCATTCTGCCCTGCACTTTTCTTTAAGAGAATTTGAGAAAAACTTGAAATTAAAACTCCTAAAAGAAATACTGCGGAAAAAATCATTTTTTTATCCATATATTCAAGCTCCCTGTAAAAATAAAATGATAAAGTTTCAGTTTTCCATCTTTGATTGCTCAGAGCAAATAACCAGAATTATTCCACAAAAAACAAGAACAACACTAATTATCTTTGTAAAAGAAATTTCTTCGTTAAAAAAAATAGCACCTAAAATAATTCCCCAAAGCAAATCTGCCGCACGGTTCGCATAGGCAACAGAAAGATTAAAATTTGAGAGTACCTTTTGCCAAAAAAAAGCATAAATAGCAAGACATAAAAACAGTAAAAATGTGAATAAAATAAACTTTGATGAAAGAAATTCCTGCTGCCCTGCAAATTTTGAAAAAACAGTGCTCAAGGAATATACAATAACCAAAAGATGAAGCTTTAATAAAGACAAGAATTTTTTATTCATTTTTTTTTCTTCTTGATTTCTGACAAAAACATAAAACAATAAGAATAATCAGACCGAGTAACGACACCACAAGTCCAATATTCAAGAACGGAGTGCTGTATTTCAGGACAACCGAATGATTTCCTGATTCCACAAAAGTCCCTATAAATGCAATATCACATCTATAAGACTTTGTTTCCCTTCCGTCTATAAAAATCTTCCAGCCTTTCGAATATGGCATAGAAAATCTCACGAACTGTCTTTCTTTTAATGAAGTTTCAAGTGAAATTTTATTTTCCGCAAAAGTCAGACTAGAGATTTCATCATTATATCTCGAATTAAACTTTTTATCTCTTTCAGAAATATCAAGCGCAAAAACCGATATTTCATCAAATTCATACACGCCTTTATTTTCGAGCGTAACAAAGAATTTTCCAGATTCGCAGTCCTGAAGACCAAAACAAGGCATTCTGTTATGACCCATGCTGTCATTTGAACTTGTAAATTCAAACGAAAAGAATTCTTTTTTTCCAGAATCAGCAACAAAAGTAATTTTAGGTTTTACGTGTTCCTCATTATCAGTCGTGTAATAAAAATTCTTGAACAAGAGATAAAGCTCTTTTCTTGAATCGGAATCCTCTTCGCCTGCAAAGTCAATCTCGAATGTCGCATTCTTCTTTTTTGTTGTTATTTTGTTATCTTCTATTTTTACATCATTATTTTCGATAAAAGAAATACTTTTGTGAAGAATTTTTGAATTTAATTTTATCTCGTTTTCTTCATTTTTAATTTTAGATTTTTCATCATAAACGACTGCTGCGTCAAGAAACAGTTCCTGTTTTTCCAGAGGATTTAAATTTTCAAAATTATTTTCCGCATACAAAACATTTTTATACGGCACGGCAAACGGTAAAGAATTGTTCAATCTATAAAGTTTTTTCTTTCCTGCGTAAGTGTCAAATTCTTTTACAAAAGTCATATATTCAGGTATGTACTCAGTCTTCGTTGGAAGAACAAAATATTTTACTGCAAAAAGCTTTTGTAATGCAGAACGCCGGTTCAGGCTTGAGCATCTCATATTATTTGTTGTTGCAAGACAAAGTTCTTCATAAAGTTGCATCAAGTGAATGTCTGAAATGCTATAATAATAATTTGTTCCAGACGTTCCAAAAATTGCTGAATTATTTGCTGTGAATTTTCCTTCTTCATCATATCTAAAAAAATATTTGTCAGAAAGTTTCTTGATCTCAAAATCCGCATTGGCATTTAGATTTTTTTCATAACTTCCAAAACTTGTATATTTTTCTAAATAATTAAGTCCGTTAGGAGAAAACCGAATATTTGAGTTTATAATGATTCCTAAAAATATTGAAATACAGATAAATTTCTGAAAAAAGGCATTTTTATTCTTTTTTAACAAAATGTAAGAAAAAAATAAAAACAACAATGAAAACGCATAGCAAACAAAATATTGCTGTCTTATATTTTTATCCAAAAAACAAGCTGCCAATATAATAAAAGAATGAACCGCGGTAATTAGCATAGGAAGTTTTAAATCTTTTTTAGAGGCAGAACAAAACTTTGGAAAAATATGAACAAATGACACACAGGCTGGCAGTGCAAAAGCAAAAGACCAGCGGTTGGTTATATAATTAAAGCCATTTGTAACATGGGCTAAAAATGGTATTAAAAAAAACAAAAATCCAATTAAAAGAAAAATCTTTAATTGTCTTGAAACTGAATCTTTTTGTGTAAACAAAAAAACAACAAAAAGCAAAATAGGTGCTGCAAATCCTAGATTCCCATAAGAACCAAACGAAGATGGTGCTGATGGAGAAAAAAACAAATTAGCATAATAATTTATATCATAAAGCAATGGTACTATTATTTTTTCAGTTGTTCTTGAAGCTGTTAAAAATCCGTAAATATTCGGTAAAAAGATAAAAGATGCTAATGCGACACCTATAAAATAAAATCCAACTGTTTTAAGGAATACTTTAATAAAAGCATTCAATTTTTTGCTATTTCCATAAGATTTTTCAACAAAGAAAAAACGCACGATTGCGTATATAAAGACGAAAATAGAAAGCATATAAAAAAAGTAATAATTACATGCGCAGGAAATAAAGACTGTTATTATAAAAAGCAATTGACTCTTTTTTTCTAAAATAAAGTCAATTCCAAGACAAAGCAGCGGAAAAAAAATCATTGGATTTAGAAAATATGGATGCCTAAGCCCGACAAAAATCGCATATCCGCAAAAAGCGTATGCCAAAGCGCCAAAAACAACAGATGCATTAAAGAAAGTTTTTTTTCTGCAAAAAATTATAAAAGCAATTCCCATCAAATACAGACGAAGTATTGCAAGAATTACAAAAAGGACATAAGCTCCTTCTTTTGGAACAAAAACAGAAAAAAGATTTAATGGGTCACCGAGACAGAACCAGTTTAACGTTGAAACAACATCTGCTCCAAAACCAAGAGAAAACGAAAATGTCGGAATTGAAAAGTTACCATGAAAAATATTACTTACTATATGTCTAAGCCATTGTCCATAAAAAGCAAGAAACGCTGTATGCTCATTAAGACCATCATGAACAAGAAAAGATTTTCCATATACAAAAAACTGAAAAAAACATAAAGGAACTAACAAGCAGAAAAGCAGGGAATATTTTGCAGAAACATTTTTTAGAAACGACTTTTTTTCAATAATATTTTTCATAAAAATAATCAAACTCCAAATGTTTCTTTTACAACCCACTGTGGTGTATTATTCTGGTCAAGATAATTTTTTCCAATATACTCGCCAATTATTCCAAGAAAAGTGCTCTGCAAACCACCAAAAAAAAGCAACAAAACAATTATAGTTGTCCATCCAGGAACTGTCTGCGGATTCATTATTTTTTCTACAATAAAAAACAATGCCATAGCAACAGAAATCAATGAAATAGTCAAACCTGTAATTGTAATGAAGCGCATTGGCTTTATTGAAAAATTTATAAACATGCTGAGCCACAAATTCAAAAGCTTTCCCAAAGTGTAATTAGACTTGCCTTGGGTTCTTGCTTTATGCTCAACAAATACAGAAGAAACATTATTAGTCGCCCTAAGCAAAAGTCCATCAATATAAGGAAACGGACCTTTATATTTTTTTAGTTCTTCAATCATTGCCCGGTTTATAATTTTAAAGCTGCATAAATAAAGATTCTTTGGCTTTCCAATAAGCCAGGTTGCAAAAACATCATTCACTTTGCTTCCGAAATTTCTGAACCAGTGATGTTTTTTCACATGATACTTTGAGTAGACAACATCGTAGCCTTTTTCAATTTCATTTAAAAGCTTAAAAATTTCTTCAGGCGGATTCTGCAAATCATCATCGATAATTACCGCATAATCTCCCGTGCAATAGTTCAAGGCACACATAACGGCATTGTGCTCACCATAGTTTCGCCTTAGATTTATAAACTTCACATAATCATATTTTTTACACAAATCCTTGCAGACTTCCGCACTGTTATCGCGGCTTCCATCATTTACAAGAACAACTTCTTTTTCAATATTAGAAAATGTTGAGTCTAAATTTTCCATAAGCGGGCTAATTGTATCAGATCCGTTATAGACTGGAATGCAAATAGAAAGTTTCATAATTTTCCTTATTTAGTGCTGAATTTTCTTAGAACTTCGCAAACCTGCTTAATATCTTGTTCTGTGTGAAAATACGAAATCGGCAGGCTTAATGTTGTGTTATGGATTTCTTCTGCGATTGGAGTTTCAAATCCGTCAAGAATTCCTTTCATGGCAATTTGTTTGTTAGGAGCAATCGGATAGTGAATTTCTGTCTTTACGCCATTTTCAAGAAGAAATGATTTTAGCTCGTCGCGTCTTTTTGAGCGGATATTAAAAATATGATAAACGTGACGATACCCTTCTATTTTTGCCGGAAGAATAAAACCAGTATCTTTTAGCATTGAATAGTAAATATCAGCAAGTTTTTCTTTATGTTGCGTAATTTCTTCAAGCTTTTTCAGTTTAATTCTAAGAAAAGAAGCCTGAACTTCTGATAATCTTGAATTCATTCCAATATATTCATTGTGATATTTTATATTTGAGCCATAATTTCTCATGGCTTTTACTTTATTGTACAGTTCCTCATTATTTGTTGTAATTGCACCTGCATCCCCAAGCGCACCAAGATTTTTTGTAGGATAAAAACTGAATGCTGTAAAGTCGCCCCAAGAACCAACTTTTTTTCCGTTTATGGAAGCATTATGCGCCTGAGCCGCATCTTCCACAATTTTCAAATTGTATTTTTTAGCAATTTCAATAATTGCCGGCATATTTGCCATTCTTCCATAAAGATGAACTGGCATTATAGCTTTTGTTTTAGAGGTTATTGCTTTTTCGATTTTAGAAACATCAATGTTATATGTTTCAAGTTCCGGTTCTACAAGCACAGGCTTTAAATTTGCATTTACAATTGCAAGGATTGTTGCAATGTATGTATTTGAAGGCACTAAAACTTCTGAACCGGCAGGAAAATCAAAAGCTTTTAATGAAATAGTAAGTGCATCGAGTCCATTTGCAACGCCTATACAGTATTTTGCACCGCAGAATGAAGCAAATTCTTTTTCAAATTCAGCAACCTGATTTCCAAGTATGTACCAGCCAGAATCAAGAACTTGCTCAAAAGATTTTTTATATCCGTCAAAGAAAGACTTGTTAAGTTTTCCTAAATTCTCATACTCAATCACGTGGATATTCCTCTTCTATATAATCTGCTTTGTCAAAAAATTCTGATGCCAACACAAGAAGAACGCAATCTGGTGTAAATTTATCCATTGAATGCCAGTCTTCAGGCGAAAGAATAAGACATTTGTCCGGAGAATTAAGAAGAACAGTCTGTTCCGAATTTCCGTTATTTATAAAAATTTCGCATGAGCCTTTTGGACAAACAAGAGCCTGGGTTGTCTTTAAATGCCTGTGTCCACCGCGTTTTTCTTTGGCATTGTAGATATAATAAATGCGCTTAATTTCAAAAGGAAGGAGTTTTTCTATAACAGTAAGTGAGCCACGCTCATCTGAAAAGGTAGGAAGATTAATTATCTGCGCCATGATTTTTCTCCAGCACAGACAGAATAAAACAAGGAGCTAGTTGTACCCCCCCCGTCAAAAATTT
>OIZX01000189.1_pt1 | contig 49061 bp, 25 predicted proteins | sample 1588621 | NCBI WGS metagenome assembly OIZX01 (sample SAMN03283276) | human gut metagenome | biome: human-associated habitat; material: feces | host: Homo sapiens | place: Peru | collected 2012 | reverse complement strand
TGGATAACCAGTGACTTCACGTCGGCTACGTTAGCCAGCAAAGAGAAGATGCGCAAGTGGTCAATGAAATCCCAAGCCTCTTTTTCGCCGCCCTTGATATCGAAGGTGAAGATAGAACCTGCACCATTGGGGTAGAGTCTCTTGTAGAGCTCGTGGTCGGGATGAGAAGGAACGGCTGGATGATTTACCTTAGCCACCTTAGGATGGTTCTCTAAATACTCTACCACCTTCAATGCATTCTGTACGTGGCGCTCCACACGGAGGCTCAATGTCTCCAAGCCCTGGAGAAGAATCCAGGCATTGAATGGAGAGATGGTAGCACCAGTGTCACGAAGGATGACCGCACGGATGCGGGTTACGAAAGCTGCTGCTCCTGCTACATCTGCGAATACTGCACCATGATAAGATGGGTCTGGCTTGGCGAGAGTAGGGAACTTGTCGGCATTTGCCTTCCAGTCGAACTTACCGCCATCAACGATGACACCACCGAGAGAAGAACCGTGACCGCCGATAAACTTAGTGGCAGAGTGAACCACGATGTCAGCTCCGTGCTCAATAGGACGGATGAGGTATGGCGTGCCGAAGGTGTTGTCTATAATCAATGGGATGTTGTGGCGATGAGCAATCTCAGCCAACTTGTCGATATCGGTCACATCTGAGTTAGGATTTCCGAAGGTCTCTGCATAGAGAGCCTTGGTGTTGTCCTGGATGGCTGCCTCTACCTGCTCGAAGTTGCGAGGATCTACGATGGAGTAGCTGACGCCCTGTGTGGTCAATGTATGGGTGATGAGGTTATAAGTACCACCGTAGATGTTGTCGGCAGCTACGATGTGGTCGCCATTCTGAAGGATGTTCTGCAGAGCATAGGTTACAGCGGCAGCACCAGAAGCGACAGCCAAACCAGCTACACCACCCTCGAGGGCAGCCACACGGTCTTCGAATACACCCTGAGTAGAGTTGGTCAAGCGACCGTATATGTTACCAGCGTCGCGGAGGCCGAAGCGATCGGCAGCGTGCTGAGAGTTGCGGAATACGTAACTTGTGGTCTGATAGATAGGCACCGCACGAGCGTCGGTAGCTGGATCTGGATTTTCCTGACCTACATGCAACTGAAGTGTCTCAAAGCGAAGTTTCTTTTCTGTACTCATAATCTGTCCTTTCTTTTTTAAATGTTGATATGCTATTTCTGTATTCATTTATATAAATCTGTCGCCCAGAATTCCAGATTGATGTTCTCTCTTTAAGACATTCTGATGTTCTTCAGAAAGTCATCATGCTGTTTGTTCTGATTGTCGTTGCAAAGGTACGGCGATTTTCTGGATTCTGAAATAGCATATAAGTAGTATTATTACTACCACATTTGTGGTATATGACTGTTTGAGGGCCTTTTTTCATCCTTTACACCTTATTATATATAAGGCGCATGGGATGAATAGAAAGGATTTGTTTCTGTCAATATGACGATATCAACCAAGCATTACTCTCGTCATTGCCAGAATGTAATATAGCTCGTTTTTTGTTAATAATTCCAATAAAAACATTCCAATTCTTTCCAATGTTTGCAAAATTGGAAAGAATTGGAATGTTTTTGTTGCTTCTATGGTTTGACGATTTGATAAAAAATATTACAGAAGTTATGGATGTATTTCTGTTAATCGGTTAAATAGCGTCTTTATTTTTGTATGTCAATTTGTCATTTCTTTTTTATTTCTAAAGTCTTTGGGTGAGCAGTTGTGTTGGCGTGCAAACTCCCTATAAAAGAAAGCTCGATTGCGAAATCCACATTTAGTTATGATTTCTGAAATGGTTTGATTGCTGGATTTCAGCATCTTCTCAGCTTGCTGCATTCTGTAGTTGGTGATAAAATCGTTAGGAGTTGTATTAATCAGCATTTTCAGTTTGCGATATAGTTGAGTGCGGCTTACCAATAAGTCTTTTGCCAATTTGTCGAGAGAATAATCCTCATCCTCATAATGAGCTTTGAGTACATCTATGGCATCTTGCAAGAATTTTTTGTCGTTTTCAGAAAATTCCTTAGAGTCGTATTTCTGTATGTAGGCAGCAGATGTTTCTGAAAATTCTAACATGCGTTGCATCTCAGCTAATGTGCGGTCGGTGATAGCTTTGAGATAGTCTGTATGGAAAGGCTTTTCGATGATAGCATTTGCTCCTCTCTGAATGATATCAACATGAGTGTCTTTTTCACTCTCTGTTGAAACGAAGATGAGAGGAATGTTTTTTGAAGCCTTGTCTGTTTGCAGTTGGTCTATAAAGTCATAGTTGTTGTTAGCAGGATCATAGATAATAATGTCTATCGTATTGGCTTCAAACATTTCATGAGCATCATCCTCGTTATCAATGTGCAAGACGTTATATTGTAGTTGTAAGGTATCGGTCATGAGTCGTTGCATGGTTTTATCCTTTTCGATAATTAGCACCGTTTTGTCTTTGTGGCTAATGATTTGAGTGAGCGAGTCGGTAGCGAGAGGTTCTTCTTTCTTTTTTTCAGTAAGTTTGAGCTTGGGTATCACAAGCGTGCAACTAGTTGAAGTTTCACTGATTTTTTCAATCTTTAAGTGTCCATTGATTCGTTGTAATAAATCGTTGCAAACTGTTAAACTGATGACATTGTCGTTTTTGCCATCAGAGAGTTTGTTCTCGAAATTTTCTAATGCTTTATAGCGATTGAAGATGATGTTCAGTTCTTTTTCTGTGGGTGAAATGCCTTTGTATGTGTATGTGATATTCCAGCATGCTTCCTCCCAATGATGTGTGACTTCTACGGAACTATCATTGAATGTATTAGTTATGATGTAGCTTAATAAGTTATGTAAAGCCTTGGTGAGTAGGTTTTTGTCTGTAATGGTATTGGCAATATTATAGCGGTTGGCAATGATTAGATTGAGTTTCTTGTTGTTGATATCAGAAGAGAAGTCATCGAAAGCATACTTGATAAAATCCATCAAGTCTACTTCTTCTGTAATAATCTCTGTGTCATTGGTTTCTGCCTTCTTGATCTCGGCTAATTGTCGGATCTGAAGATTCATTTGTTGTACATTAGCGTCAATACGATTGACGTATTTGAGACTATCTTTTTCCACTTCAGACTTTTTTAGTTTAGCAATATCAGCATAAATTTGTGTCATGTTGTTTGTAAAATTACGAGCTACGTTTCCAAAGAAACGCAATTTGGCTTGATGGATATCCTCACGGCTTTGCAACTTACGATGTTCCATCTCTGCCTCGTGGCGTATCTCCATGTGTACTTTTTTGATATGGAAAATGTATCTTATAATAAGGAAAATGACAATTGCGTACAAAAGGATAGTCCACCATCTTGCCCACAGGGGAAAAGTTACCTGTATGGGAATATCGAGCGTTTGGTTTGCCCAAATATGAGTAGAGTTACTTTGTCTTACGTGTAGCGTGTAATGTCCTGGAAAAAGTTTACTGAGAATAATTTTCTTGCTTTCTCCAACTTGTGTCCAAGATATATCCTTGTTTTGGAACCATCCATCGCGCTCTAACGAATATGATAAATCGCAGCGGTCGTTGTCTATATAGTCGAGAACAGAGAATGAAATTTCTATAGTATGTGTCTTGTTGTCTACTACGATGTTTTTGTTTGGGAAGACAATCTTTTCTTGGTCTACGTAAATGTGATAAAGAAGGAGTTGTGGCATAAATACATCCTTCTCCATTTGTAATGGAGAAATGATGCTGATACCATTAGTACCTCCGAAGAAGATTTTATTCTCGTTGGTACCAGAAAAACTCGCTCCATCTGAAAATTCATTACCTTGTAAGCCATCTCGGTAATAAAAGTTAATCGCATTTTGTGTTTCTGGATTTAGATGCACGATGCCGTTACTTGTGCTGATCCATAAATTGTGGAAAATGTCTTCTTGGATACCATGTATATTAGCGTTGTCAAGATGAATGCTAGGATTGAGCTGTTTGAAAACAACATGTTCGTTGTTGACCTCCAGGAAGTTAAGTCCTTGTGTTGTTCCTATCCATAGACGTCCTTTGTGATCTTTTAGTAGGGTGATGATGTCATCGCAAATAGGTGAATTGTTGTTGTTTGAAATATTTCGGTAGGTGTTGATTTGGCCATTAACCTTGTTAAGTCGGCTCAAACCTCCTCCTCTCGTGCCTATCCAAAGATAACGACCATCATTGATAAGGCTATATACAATATTACTTTCAAGGGAGTTTTTGCCTTGTGACAAACCATATTTGTTGATGCGTAAAACTAAGTTATCTTTGATAGTAAGTTTAAGTAAACCATTTCCGCTTGTTCCTACGTATAGAGTGCTATCGTTCTCTTGGAGTATAGAATATACAGAAAAAATAGCCTTTTCTTCTTTAGGGTTTTTGAAGTACATTCTTTGTAATTTCCCGTTTTCAATGAATGGTAGACCAATTCCATCTGTACCGATGAAAAGTTTGCCGTCGATTCCCTTACAGAGTGAGAAGACGGCGTTATAGCTTCTTCCTGGTCCTAAGTCATAATTGTGTTTGTGTACCATACTGTCTTCATTTATCATGTGGTAACGAGACAAACCGTTTCCTTTACTACCAATCCATACCGTTTTGTCTTCTTGGAGTATCGCACGAATGGGTGATTCTATATTCGTAATCTTAGGAGAGTGGATAAAACGTGAACTTTCGAAGAATTGATAGATACCCTTTCCGTCAGTTCCTGTCCATAGAATATTCTGTGTGCCTTTGTATATGGAAAATACGGCACATCCTTTAAGAAGAGGGGAGCATTTTCCCTTCTCCAAAATATAACAACCATGATCTGTACCTATATATATCGTTTGCTGTGACTTGCTGATGCAAAGTATTTTTTCGTTAAAGTTCAAGTGAGTATCTTGCAGTTCTCCTTTTTTGTTTATTTGGAGTAACTTGTCTTTTGATTGAACAAAGATATGCCCTTTACCTCCACGAAGAAGTGAAATGGTGTGTGGTGGCAAAGTGTATTTTTTTAAAACTTTCAGCCTGTTCGCTTCTAGTTTGAAGCAGGTAAGCAACTTGTTATTAGCAACCCAAAGCCTGTCATTTGCGTCAAAGCAGAGAAATTCGATATCTCCTTTTGGGATATAGGGAGCATGTAAGGGAGTAAAACTTTGGGATACTTTAGAATATATATATATATATCCAGTATTGCAATTGGCAACGATATGTCCTTTCCTGTCTATGGTACATTTGAAAGTCTTTTCACCCTGATGTTGTTGTACGGGGCTGTTTAAAAGAAAACGAGTAGACTTGCCGCTTGCTTTATTGAAGCGGCTAATACCACCATCAGTTGTAATCCATAAGTGTAGACTATCTTCCTCTTGTATGTCTCTGATGACGGGATGGGGAAGCGTAGTTGAATCTTTGGTCTTTGACAGATATTGTTCAAATTTATGTCCGTCATATCTGTTGAGACCATCCCATGTTCCAAACCACATAATTCCTTGGGAGTCTTGAAAAATAACGTTGACAGAACTATTGCTCATGCCATTATTGTTGTCTAAATGTAAAGACTCCATTCTATGGTTTTGACATATTGCAATAGAACTGATGATTAACAATACTGCGGAAATAGTGTATACATTTATAATCCTTTTCATGTTTTGATTGTTGTTGCTGTTGCAAAGTTAAGAATAAATGGCGAATAAAATGCAAGAAAAATCAAATATTCTCGTCTATTATGTATACATGAGTTCAAATTATATCTATATGGGTTAAAATGTGTTGGTGGTACTTGTGTATACAACTTTGCAAACCTAATATACTATCATTTTCAATAAAGAATATAATTTTGCAGTGCAATTGAAACTTTTTTTTTAATTTTAAACAATGGACATAACTAAAAGAAACAACCTGAATCCGATTTTGAAGCCATGTGATTTTGTACCTGCCATTGAAGGTATGGAAATTGCATGTTTACTAAATCCTGGAGTATTTATGATGGATGGCCGTGTAGGTCTTGTTATACGTGTAGCTGAGCGTCCGAAGCAGATAGATGGGAAAATATCCTTCCCTATTTATACTGAGGAAGGATTTAAAGTCTTAGAATTTGATAAGAATGACCCTAATTTAGATGCTTCTGATCCTCGCGTTATCAATTATAAAGGTCAGAATTATCTCACCACACTTTCTTATCTTCGTTTTGCATTTAGTGAAGATGGAGTTCACTTTCATGAAGATGTAGCTTATCCTCCTATATTTGGTAGTCGTCCTTCAGAATCGTTTGGTATCGAAGATTGTCGCGTGGCAACGATGGAAGATGGATATTTCCTAACATTTACCGAAGTGTCACCAGTAGCAGTAGGTGTTGGTATGCTCGAAACGCAAGATTTCAAAAGTTTCCAACATCATGGTATGATATTCCCCCCTCATAATAAGGATTGTGCTTTGTTCGAAGAGAAAATAGGTGATAAATATTATGCTTTCCATCGTCCAAGTAGTCCTGAACTGGGTGGCAATTATATGTGGATAGCAGAGTCACCCGATCGCGTACATTGGGGTAACCATGTATGTATAGCAACTACTCGTGACGGCCATTTTGATAGCGCTCGTTTAGGTGCTGGAGCACCTCCAATAAAGACGAGTGAGGGTTGGCTTGAGATATATCACGGAGCTACAGCCGAAAATAGATATTGTTTAGGTGCCATGCTTCTCGATTTGAACGACCCTACTCGAGTCCTTGCTCGTTCTGAGCAGCCTATCATGGAGCCTATAGCAACTTATGAGCAGACAGGCTTCTTTGGGAATGTAGTATTTAGTAATGGTCAGATAGTAGATGGTGATACCATTCATCTTTATTATGGTGCGAGCGATGAAGTGATATGTCTCGCTGATTTGTCAATTCAAGAAGTGTTGAATAGCTTAAAATCTTAAGTAGATGAAAGGAATATTGAACGAAATTCGTTTCTTCAAGTCGCATGAGCATAACATGAAGGTGCTTCTACTGACGAACATGATTTATGGTTTCGTGCTTCCAGTAGTAGAAATCTTTGCTGGTGCTTATGTTATGCGAGATACCAATGATCCCGCAATGGTGGCCTATTATCAGCTTGCCATGTATGTAGGTGTAGTATTTACATCTATGGTCAATGGTTTCTTTTTGAAATTCTTAAACGTAAAGACACTTTATTCGGCTGGTATCTTGGTGAGTGGTGTCTCTTTGGCAGGAATGATGAATATACAAGGATTGGGGCTCGTCGGTTTAGGGCTGGCAGGATTTAGCCTGGGAGCAGCATCTGGTTTTTTCTGGACAAATAGGTATCTTTTAGCTCTGTATAACACCAATGATGAAAATCGAAATTATTATTTTGGTTTAGAGTCGTTTTTCTTTTCTGTAGCTTCCATCACTGTTCCTTTGATTATCGGTGCATTTATAGGAGGGATGAATGGAGTCGAGATCTTTGGCTTCTTGTTTGATGTAAGCATGAGTTATAAGGTTGTAACAATAGGTGTATTTTTCCTAACATTATTGGCTTGCGCTGTTTTGTGGAAAGGTCAGTTTGTGATGCCTAAGGAGATAAAGTTCTTGCATATACACTTTCATGTGCTTTGGCGCAAAATGTTACTTTTAGCCAGTTTGAAAGGTATGGTACAGGGTTTTTTAGTTACGGCTCCTGCTATTTTAGTAATGAAGTTTGTTGGTGATGAAGGAGCCCTCGGTCTCATTCAAGGTGTCAGTGGAGCGATAACAGCCATTATGGTATATGTGTTAGGTCGTATAGCTCGTCCACAAGATCGTAAATGGATATTCTTTGGTAGTGTATGGGTGTTTTTTATCGGAACATTGGCCAATGGTATCTTGTTTTCGGCAGTAGGTGTCATCATGTTTGTACTCTGTAAAGTCATATTTCAGCCATTGTTCGATCTGGCTTATTTCCCTGTTATGATGCGTACAATAGATGTTGTAGCAAAGTTGGAAAACAGAAATGAGTATACCTATATCATGAGTCACGAGGTTGGTTTGTTTATAGGTCGAGCCTCTGGTTTGTTACTTTTTATTGCATTAGCTTACTGTATCTCTGAAGATTTTGCTCTGAAGTATGCTTTAGTAATAGTGTCAGCGTTGCAGATCTTAGCCTATCCTCTATCCAATAATATAACAAAACAATCAAATCTATTAGCTAAACAAAATGATTATGAAGAAAAATAAAATGATGATTAGTGTCATCTTGTCAACCTTGTTTTTTACAACACCAGTTGCTGCCCAAAATAGTCGCAATGCGGTGAAGCAAGTGAATATAAATCGTATAGTATCTATGCCTGATATGCCAGAAACTTACGAAATGATTAACTGGCGAGAAAAGGCAAAATCTTTTGATGCGTATGTCTTTGATTGGAATAATAAAGGCGAATTGGGACCTCTGATTTGGAAAGATAATGCACGTCGTAACATAGACCAGGAGACTTTTGGCCTTTACACTGCACTTGGTGATGTGAGACAAGGTCCTCTCCATAACGGCGGTGAGTATCACGAATCACTCAATTCTTTAGCAGCAATATTAGGTGCAGGTTTGGTTGGTATCGATAAGACCAATCAAAATGGTTACAATTATGTGAAGATGGTGCAGAACTATTATAATTGTGCTAATGGCTGGAATATTGTAATGAATAATACCAATCCTCAAGTAGCCAATTTAGGAGGTGGATATGGTCGTGATTGGTGGTATGATGTGTTGCCCAATGCATTATATTATGCTGTAAGTGACGTTTTCCCTCATGTTGAAGGTTCCGACAAGATTCTGCGTAGTATTGCAGAACAATTTACTAAGGCCGACTCAGTGTTGGCTGGTAATTACGATTATTCTTATTTTGACTATGGAAAAATGAAAGGTGGTCGTAGTCATATTCCTTATCAGCAAGATGCAGCTGGTGGACATGCTTATGTGTTGCTTTGTGCATATAAGAAATTTGGTGATAAACGATATTTGCAACATGCTAAGAGTGCAATTGAGGCATTGCTCTCACAGAAAGAAAGTCGTTTTTATGAAGCATTGCTTCCTTTAGGATGTTACACAGCAGCCTATCTGAATGCCACAGAGGGTAAAAAGTATGATACACACAAGCTACTTGACTGGGTGTTCGACGGATGTCAAAGTCCTACTGGGCGTACAGGTTGGGGAATTATCGTCGGAAAATGGGGCGATTACGATGTAAGTGGCTTACAAGGAAGCATTACGGATGGTGGCGGATATGCTTTTTTAATGAATAGCATTAAGCCCGCATGGCCTTTTGTTCCGATGGTAAAATACGCTCCAGAGTATGCTGCTGCTATAGGAAAATGGATGCTCAATAATGCCAGTGCATGTCGATTGTTCTTCCCACAAAATATCGATGCCAAGCATCAGTGGGCTCCTGAATATCGTGATTTGACAGAAAACAATATTGCATACGAAGGTTTGCGCAAGGCTGATGACTATGGCAAATACTCACTTTTGGGTAAAAATCCTGTTGCTATCGGTGATGGACCTAAGTGGATTGCTGGTAATCCAACAACCTCCATGCTGAGTGTTTACAGTACATCGCCAGTAGGTATCTTAGGAGCTATTGTCGATACGACAGATGTTAAAGGAATATTGCGCTTAGATTGCAATGCAACAGATTTCTATAGCCAACGTAACTATCCTGCCTATTTGTATTACAATCCCTATGAATATGCTCAACAGGTTACTTATGTTTCGTCTCGTAAGAGTTTTGACCTTTATGATATTGTTGCAAAAGAGTATGTTGCAAGAAACATGCATAGTGGTCAGAAAATAAGTATACCTGCTAAGTCGGCACGTGTTATTTACGAGCTTCCTGCTAAAACGCGCCTCAAAATAAAAAATGGAAAAATTTTAGCTAATCATCAAATCATTTCATATAATTAAAAACGTAAATCTATGAAGAAGTATTTTTTGTCAGTATTAATTGCTATGGCAGTTTCTTCTTCTGCCTTTGCGCAGCAAGAAAAAACAATTACCGGTACGGTTTATGATCGAAATACAGGAGAACCTCTTATAGGTGTCACTGTAGTAGAGAGTGGTACCCATAATGGTACCGTGACAGACTTGGACGGAAAATATCGTCTCAAGGTAAAGTCAAACCAAATTAATGTATCATATGTGGGATATACTTCCGCAACGATGAAGACACTTAAGGATGGTAATTATGATATCCGGTTGGATACAGATAACACCTTAAACGAGATTGTTGTCGTAGGTTATGGTACACAGCGAAAGAGTGACCTTACTGGAGCTTTGTCTTCTATAAGTGAGAAGGATATAAAGAATTATGCCACCTCCAACGTTTCTAACCTCTTGGCTGGTAAGGCAGCTGGTGTATTCGTAAGTACAAGTAGTGGTCAGCCTGGTTCTGACGCTGTGGTTCGTGTACGCGGTTTGGGTACGGTTAATGATAATAATCCCCTCTATGTTGTGGATGGTCAGTTTATGGATAATATCAGCAATCTGAATCCTGCAGATATTGAGCGTATGGAGGTGTTGAAAGACGCATCTGCTTGTGCTATCTATGGCTCTCGTGGCTCTAATGGTGTTATCTTGGTAACAACCAAGAGTGGTATCAAGGGGCAGACAGTAGTGACCCTTGACGCCTCTGTGGGTGTGAGAAGTAGCTATAAGGCCCTCGATATGATGAATAGTGACCAGTACTACGATTTTATCACGACGGCATATGGTGATAATTCTACCTTTGATAAAGTGAAGTTTACTAATCAGTATAAAAAAGGTTATAGTACTGACTGGTGGAAAGAGTGTACCCGTAATGCGTTCAATCAAAACTACAATCTGAGCGTTCGCACAGGTAATGAAAAGTCACGTACAGCACTTAGTTTAGGATTCGTCAACGAAGAAGGAACTATTATCGAGACTGGTTTCCGTCGTCTGAATGCTCGTTTGAATCAGGAGTACGATCTCAATAAATATGTAACATTGGGAGGTACTATCAATATAGCAAGCATGCGCAAGAGAGATACCAGTGCATTACCTTCTTTCGAATTTATTCAGAAGGCCGACCCATTTACACCTGTTATCAATCCATTGGTGGATCCATCTTCTGAGAACTATGAATATAACAAATGGGCTCCTACCGAGTGGTCTTTCGACCCTAACCCAGTGTCTATATTAAAGTTGAACGATCGTCATAATGATTTATTCAATGTGTTTGGAAATGCCTTTGCTAAGATTAATTTCTCAAAGGATTTCTCATATCGTTTGCAATTTAGCTTTGAGCGTAATCAAGACACATTTAAAAGTTTTAAACCGATTTATTCAGCAATCTTCTCTGATGATATGTTGGGTAATCGCGAGAGCAAGTACAATACGCAGACAGAGTTGATAAATAACACTTCTACCACATTTAATTATTTAGTAGAGCAGCGTTTGAACTATAATAAGACTATTGGAAAGCATCATCTTGATGCTATGGTTGCTATGACTTATGAAAAGAATTGCTCAGAAGGTATCAATGCTTTCAAGCGCAATGCTTTGGGTAATGAAGAAATATATCGTATACTCAGCGCTCAGACCTCTGGCGACCAGACTTCAGGTGATAAGACAACAACCTCTATGCTTTCTTATTTGGGACGTGTTAATTACTCTTATGACAATCGATACTTAGCTACCGTAAGTTTCCGTGCCGATGGTTCTTCTCGTTTCGCAAAGAACAATCGTTGGGGATATTTTCCATCATTGTCTTTGGGATGGAGAATCAGTAATGAGAAATTCTTCCAGGATTCGTCTCTTGGCAAGGTATTTGACAACTTGAAGTTGCGCGCAGGTTGGGGACAGAATGGTAATCAGCGTATTGATGCTACAGCTCCTCTCACCCTTATTGGTACTAACCAGGAAGCTCAATGGTGGTTTGGTTCTGGCTTCAGTCAGGGATACGTACCTACTTATCAAGGTAATCAGGATATCAAGTGGGAGACAAGTACTCAGACCAACGTTGGTATTGATCTCACAATTTTGCGCAATTCTCTTGATTTGAGCATGGACTTCTATGTGAAGAAGACTTCTGATATGTTGCTTCAGATGCCTATTCCTTCTTTCGGTGCTTATCCTAATAGTCCTTTCTTCAATGCTGGCGACCTGAAGAATACAGGTTTTGAGTTTGTGGCTAATTATCATAACCACATAGGAGATTTCAACTATCGTGCTGGACTTAACTTTTCAACCTATAAGACTAAGGTGACTAAGCTGTCTTCTGAATATCTTACAGGTGCAGTAAGTCGCACTTATGAAGGAGGTCCTATCGGTCGTTTCTATGGTTTCAAGCAGCTGGGTATCTTCCAGAATCAAGCAGAAATAGATAACTATGTGGATAAGGATGGAACTAAGATCCAGCCTAATGCACATCCTGGTGACTTCAAGTTTGCTAAGCTCACAGAGTCTGGGGCTCTTAATGATGATGATCGTCAGTTTATTGGTGATCCTAATCCTGATGTAATCTATGGCTTCAATTTGGGTTTCGAATACAAGGGTTTTGACCTGAATATGGCATTCCAAGGAACATTGGGAAATGATATCTACAATGCTTCACGAGGCACTTTAGCTGTAGTAGGTTATCAGAATGCTTTGGCTGATGCTTATACCAAGGCTTGGAGACAGGAAGGTGATAAGGCTGAGTTCCCACGCATAACAACAAATAATGACAACAACAATTATCGCGTATCTTCTTTTATGGTAGAGGATGGATCTTATCTTCGTTTGCAGAATCTGCAGTTAGGATATACTTTGCCTTCTAAGTTGATGGCTAAGTTGCGTTATATCACAAGTTGCCGTTTCTATGTATCTGCACAAAACTTGTTTACGATTACAGGCTATAGTGGGCTTGATCCAGACTTGGGAGCTACAAAACCTCTCAACATGGGTTATGATTCTACACGTTATCCTTCTTCACGAACTTTCATGTTTGGTGTTAATTTACAGTTCTAAACCATTTAAACGACATACTATTATGAAAAAAATATTGTTAAGTTTTATGTCTCTTGCCTTAGTCTTAACTTTAGGCAGTTGTGATCTTGATGAACCCAACTATGGTAAGACAACCAGTGACAATTTCTATAAGAAGCAAAGTGATATAAAAGAGGCCCTTACTGGTGCTTATTTGCAGTTACGTAATACTTGGAATGAGTATGCTCTGAACTTCTATTTTGTGGGTGACTGTTCTACTGATGATGCTCTCAAAGGCAGTAGCGACGGCGACCGTGCAGAAGTTACGGAACTTTCTAATTTCACAGTATACACCACAAATGGAGAAGTGGGACGCCGCTGGGAAATCCTTTATCGTCTCATCAATCGTTGTAATGATGTAATCGCTAATGCTCCTACAGCTCAAGGTGATAAAGATTTGCTTGCCCGTTATGAAAAGGAGGCAAAAGCTTTGCGTGCATTTGGTTATTATAGTCTTGTTACTACATTTGGAGGAGTGCCTCTTATTACAACACCCATGCAGCCTACTGAAATTTTGAAGGTTCCTCGTGCTTCTGCAGATGCTGTTTATGCTCAGATTATTTCTGACTTGACAGATGCTTCCACCCTTCCTGCAAAGGGAGAATATGAGGCAAGCGAGCAATATCACGTCACTCGTGGCTTTGCCAAGACCATGCTTGCTAAGACTTATATGTTCCGTGGTGACTTTGATAATGCAGAGAAGGTACTTCGTGACATCGTAGAGGTGGATAAGGATTACGATCTTCTGCCAGACTATGGTATGAATTGGCGTCCTCAGTACGAAAACAGCATTGAGTCAATTTTCGAGTTGCCTAATAAAGTGTACGATAAGTCGATTGCGACAGGTACCAATGTGCCTCATTTCTTTACTTCTCGCGATGTTCCTGGTTATCAGGGTTATGGATTCCATGTTCCTACTACTGATCTTTTTGAAGCCTATGATGTAGATGATCCACGTCAGACCTACGTGTTCACTCGTACTGGTGACCGTTATATAGGTGATGAGCAAGCTCAAGATAACCATCAGAGTGCTACAGGTTTTCACGACTACAAGATGACAGTTCCCAAGGCAGAAAAACAAGGTATGGATGTATGGATGATTTCTTACAATATTCGTCTGATTCGTTATTCAGATGTTCTCTTGCTCTATGCTGAGGCCCTCAACGAAATGAACAAACCAGTTGAGGCTAAAAAGTATTTGAATAAGGTAAGAAAACGTGCTCGTGAAACCAATCCTCTCGATCCACGTAAGGATATGCAGGCATACGTACCAGCAACCACTTCCAGCACATTGCCTGACATCACAACGAACAACAAGGATGAGCTTCGAGATATAATTTGGCATGAACGTCGTGTAGAGTTGGCTATGGAAGGATGGCGACGTGATGACTTGATGCGCCAGCATCGTTTTGGTGAGGTAATGCGTGCTTATGCCAATAAGTATAATGTTCAGAAGGGTCGCAATTTTGATGATGAGCGTGATTATCTCTTGCCAATTCCTCAGGGAGAGCGTGATAAGAGTAATAATATCCTTACGCAGAATCCAAAATACTAAGAATGGTGAGATTCTTTTAGTAGACAAAAATAGGTATATAAAGGGATAACAAATTTCAAATTTCCCCCAAGAGACTCACGAAAACTCTTGGGGGATTTGATATATTTGAGAGTTAGAAATCCGAAAACAGCTACTATCCAATTCTTTCCAATGTTTGCAAAATTGGAAAGAATTGGAATGATTGCTTCTGTGTTTAAAGGATTCTCAAAGGCAGTAGCGACGGCATATATAAGAGTTTTATTTGTTACCTAATTTGGCGGAACAAAAAACTGTCCTCATCTGAAAGGTTATATCAGATGAGGACAGTTTCTGTTTTTTAGTCGACATGAAAATCAGTTTACGCATGTCTTTTCTCGTAGGCCAGACTGTGGTCGTGACGGTCGATGTCGTGTTTGGACTTACTCTTAATGACCAGCCACACACCCGAGAAGACGAGGATGGCAGCGAGTGCCTGCGTGCCCTTGAACACAGCTAAACCCACCAGTACACTGACCGAAACAGAAACCAAGGGCTGCACATAGTTGTATACCGAAACCACGGTAGGTCGTAGCGTCTTCTGACCAATCATCATCAGAATGTAGCCTAAGTAGGTGCCGAAGAAGATGACATAACCCGTCTCCCACCATGTGGAGGTAGGAACCTCTGCCCATGGAATGGCTGCCACATGAGAGACAGTGAAAGGCAGAATCATGACGGAGGCCCATGTAAACATCCACTTGTTAATGGTGAAGAGCGAATACTTGCTCACTAAAGGCTTGAAGAGCGATAGATAGAGCGCAAAGGATAGTTGAGCTGCCATGCAGAGCAAGTCGCCCCAGATATTTCCCACCTTGGCGTTTCCTGCCTGCGCACTGGTGAGGATGATGATCACAGCTCCGCTGCAGCCTAAGAGCACGCCAGCCACCTTTTTCCATGTGATGGGTTCCCGGAGAATGAGAAACGACAATAACATGGCGAAGATGGGCATCGAAGTGGTCATGATGCTCGAGTTGCTGGGCGAAGTGAAGCTCAGTCCGATGGTGTAGCAGCATTGGTTGCACACCAGTCCGAAGAGTCCAGCTCCAGCCAGTTTGATGATGTCGATAGTAGGAATGTGCTCCTTTCTTGTGAATAGCGATGTGAGCCAGAAGAGGATGGCTCCGCCTAAGACGCGGAATGAAACCATGTCGATACCTTCAATGCCGTGTGTCATAGCATCCTTACCTACAGGAGCCATAAGTCCCCAAAATGCGCCCGACCCAAAGAGGCACAAGTGGGCTAAAAGTGCTTTGTTGTTACCCATTTTACCTTATTTTACTAAAGTTTCGCATGTACGGAAGTTAGAGAAGTTATCACTCCCTTCTGTCGTTAGGGAAGTTAAGAAACAATGGTCTTCTATTTTAAACTTAGGACATTTGACCCTTAACTTCCCTAACATCTCTAACTTCCCCATTTGCGAAAGATGAATTATTTAATATAAAATACTGTTTTTAATATAAAAAATCGGTGCAAAGGTACAAATTTTCACTTAAAATGATTATATTTGCCGTGATAATTAGGGTGTGAAAGCTAAAAAACTTCAGCCCAGAATGATTTTTTTAGAAAAAAGAAGCCTATGCAGAAATATGCCAACTATATTAAGCAGATAGAGATAGATTCTCTGTGGAGTGGCACAAAGCACATACTTTGGAATCTCGACCGCAGGGTGAACATCCTGAGTGGCGTGAATGGTGTGGGAAAGAGTACCATTCTCAATAAGGTGGTTAAAGGACTGAGTGCAGGTGGTGAGTTTCCCAGCCATCTGCTCAAGGGAGTGCATCTGCAGGTAGAGCCAGAGGAGGCCAAGTGGATTAGGTATGACGTGATACGCTCTGTAGACAGGCCGTTGCTCAACTCTGAAATGATAAGCAAGGTGGACCTTTCACTCGTCACCGAGCTCGACTGGCAGCTCTTTCAGTTGCAGCGCAAGTACTTGGATTATCAAGTGAACATCGGCAACCGCATCATCGCTGTGTTGCAGAGTGGGGAGTCTGATGCAGCCCAGAAAGCCCAGGAGCTCAGCGAGCCCAAGAAGTTGTTTCAAGACATGGTGGACGACCTGTTCAGTGCAACGGGAAAGACTATCATCCGCACTGCCAACGAGATTAAGTTCTCCCAGATGGGCGAGGTGTTGCAACCTTATCAGCTCTCAGCAGGCGAGAAGCAGATGCTCGCCATTCTACTTACAGTGCTTGTGGAAGACAATCTTCCGCATGTGCTCTTCATGGACGAGCCAGAGATTAGTCTGCACTTCGAGTGGCAGAAGCAACTCATCTCCTTGGTGCTCCAACTCAACCCCAACATACAGATTATCATGACGACGCATAGTCCTGCCGTGGTGATGGATGGCTGGACCGACCGTGTGACGGAGGTTGACGATATAACCGTGAAATAGAAATTACGAAAAATAGGGAGGGCGAAGGATGGCAAAACGGCTGACTGATAACATCAACTCGCAGTTCTTCGAGGCGGCTAACAGGATGACTTCGAAGAAGACTCGGCGCAAAATCGTGGCCTACGTAGAGAGTTACGATGATGTGTTCTTTTGGCGCTCCGTGCTCGGACGTTATGAGAATGACAAACTGTTCTTCGATATCATGCTGCCTTCGCGCAACCAGCATCTCGATAGAGGCAAAAAGGCAGCCATCGCCAATATGCTCAAAGGGGTGGGGCGTGACATGATAGCCTGTGTAGATGCCGACTACGACTATATTCTTCAAGGCTCTACCGAGATGTCGAAGCAGATGTTGGAGAATCCCTACATCTTTCATACTTATGCCTACGCGATAGAAAACTTCCAGTGTTATGCCAAGGGACTTCACGAAACTTGTGTGATGGTGACGCTCAACGATCATCGCATTTTCAACTTTGAGCGCTTCTTGCAGTCTTATTCACAGACTATATGGCCACTTTTCGTTTGGCATGTGGCTTTTCTGCAGCGCCGCAAGATGACGATGCACTTCGATATGAGCGAGTTTAATAAGGTGGTACTGTTGCCCACGGTACGTATACAGAATCCGAATTGGGCGATAGAGTATCTTGGCAAAAAGGTGCGAGCCAAGATGTTCCAGTTGGAACGTAGATTCCCCAAACTCAACGAGGTGCTTCCCGAAGTGGAGAAGCTGTTGCATGGTTTGGGCATCCATGAAAACAATACTTATCTTTACATCCAAGGGCATCATCTTTTCGACTTAGTGGTGAGTCCTGTGGTGCAGACGGTGTGCGACATTCTGCGCAATGAACAGGAGAATGACATTCGTTCGCGTGCTGTGCATAGCGAGCAGGCTCGTACAGAAATGGCTTGCTATGAGAATAGTTTGGGCAAGGTGAAAATGATGATGAAGAAGAATACCTACTATCAGTTTTCTCCCGAATTTCAGAAAATCCTTGCCGATGTGGAAGAGTATTTGAAGGGATGAAAAGGCTTTTTATGCACAAAAAGTAACTACTCAGCACCCCTATTGAAAACTTTTTGAATAGAAAAGGCTCGAAATATGAAAGCGGCTTCGATAGTCAATAAAGCCTATTTCGTAGAGCAATGAAAGCGGCTTCGTAAGCAGTTGAAGCCTATTGCATTATTCTGATAGAAACTATAAAATATGGTTTAACGATTTTAGTTGACCACTTTAAACTTTATTAATAATACACGTTGACTCATAAAATTGTAAATGATTTTTATCGTCTTCGCAATCTTTAAACTTTATTAATAATACACGTTGACTCACATTAACGTAACAACTCATGACAATATGGGTGCTGAGTAATTACGGTAAAAGGGTAAAAGGAGAAGTAACATTAACTTTATTCTCCTTTTACCCTTTTACTCCTTTTACCTTCAGTATATTATACGTAAGTTTCGAGGAACTTCAGCGTTCCCTCTACCTTCAAAGTCTGGGTGGAGGCAGGAATCACGATACTTTCTCCGCCTTGCAAGGTGACGGTATTGCCCTCGTTGTCGGTGATAGTGGCTTCACCCTTCAGACCGATAAGGATGACAAAGCTGTCAAGCTCAGAGTAATCGAGTGTCATCGGCTGATCGAGGTCGTAGACAGCAGTGCAGAAGTATGGGCAGTTGACGATGCTGACGCCCTGATTTTTTACAGGCTTATACTCCTGACGATAGTTGGCGAGTACGGAGTAATCGATGCATTCAGCAGCCTCCTTGGTGTGCAGCTGTCGGTAGTTGCCGTCTTTATCCTTTCGCTTGAAGTCGTAGATGCGGTAAGTAACGTCGCTCGTCTGCTGTATCTCAGCAACGAAGCATCCTGTGCCAATGGCATGAATACGACCAGCAGGAATGAAGAAGCAGTCGTCCTCTTTCACCTCATACTGTGCGAGTGCATCGGTGATGGTGTCGTTCTCAACCATTTCCTTATATTGCTCAGCAGTGATCTGCATTTTCAGACCATTATAGAGTTTAGCGTCTTTGTCGCATGGCAGCGCATACCACATTTCTGTCTTTCCACGCTCTTTGCCTTGCTTGCGAGCTATTTCGTCGTTGGGGTGAACCTGGATAGAGAGGTCGCTGTTGGCATCAATAAACTTGATGAGCAGTGGAAACTCGTTGCCGAAGCGCTCATAGTTCTCCTTACCTAATAAGTTTTCCTTCATTTCGGCAACTACCTCGTTGAGGCTTTTGCCCTTCATCTCGCCTTCAGCTACGATGGTTTCGTTGCCAGGTACGCCAGAAACTTCCCAGCTTTCGCCTACTTTCTCCTGCTGCAGGTCGAGGTGTTTGAAGTCAATAATCTTGTTGCCACCCCAGATGGTGGACTTCAGTAATGGTTGAAATTTTAAGGGTTTCATTATGCTTGTTGTTTAATTAATTATAGGCTGATAGAATATTTTACTCAACTTTCGCCAGTTTAGAAGTTAGAGAAGTTATCACTCCCTTCGGTCGTTAGGGGGAAGTTAAGAGACAATAGTCTTCTATCTTAAACTTAGGACATTTGTCCCTTAACTTCCCTCTAACTTCCGTATATGCTATACTTCAATAATACATATATTGTGCTCAGATTACTTATTGTTTATCTGATGTTGATTTATCTTTTTAACTTTTTTCACCTTTCTCCAAAAGCAAGGTTCTTTTTTAAACCCCTTTTATCATTTACCTTTAAATGCTCTCTTCTTTAATTTTCTTTCCAGAAGGCAGGGGTAAAGATAACCAGGACGGTGAATATCTCCAAACGTCCGATGAGCATCATGAGCGAGCAGAACCACTTAGCCAAGTCGGGCAGTTCGCTCCACGACATGGTAGGCCCAATCTCTGTACCCAAGGTGGGGCCCACGTTGCCCACGCAACTCAGCGTGATGGTGATGGCATTGGTGTTGTCTATGCCCATTGCTATCATAGTGAAGGAAATGATGACGCAGATGATGAGGTAGATGGTGAGGAATGCCAACAGTGTGACTCGTTTCTGCATAGGCACGTTCGCTCCTCCTATCTTGAGCGGAAGCACTGCGTTGGGATGCAGGATTTGTCGGAACTCATTCTTCACCATGCGTAACAAGATGACACCACGAATACACTTCAGTCCGCCACTCGTACTACCCGAGCAGGCACCGACAAACATACACATGGAAAGGATTACCCATGTGACGTGAGGCCACAGAGCTGCATCGTCGTTGAAGAGTCCCGTCGTCGTGATGAACGACACCACCTGGAAGATGGCGCTACGGAAGGCATGCTCTACGTCGTAGTTGCGCATCACGATGAGTTCTATCATGATGAATGTGCTGAAGACAGTGACGAGAAAGATATAGAATCTGAACTCTGAGTTACGAAATAGTTCCTTGATTTTCAACTTAATGACGGCTGCATAGAGCAGTGTGAAGTTGACTCCAGAGAGGAAGCAGAAGAATGTACAGATGTATTCGAGCGAAGGCGAATGGAAGAACTCTGTACTGGTGTTATGGGTGGAGAAACCACCCGTTGCTGTGGTTGTCATGGCATAGTTGAAACTATCGAAGAGTCCCATTCCTGCTACGTAATAAGACAGGATGCAGGCGATGGTGAGCACGAGATAGATGCTCCATATCCACTTGGCAGAGGTAGAGATGCGTGGATGCAGTTTGGTCTTGATGGGGCCTGTAGCCTCGGCAGCAAACACCTTGGTTTGTCCGCCCACAAGCGATGGCAGCAGGGCGATGGTGAAGAAGACGATGCCCAGTCCGCCTATCCACTGAGTGAGTGATCGCCAGAAGAGCAGTCCGTGTGGAAAGCACTCCACATCGTCGAGTATGGTAGCTCCCGTCGTGGTGAATCCCGACATGGTTTCGAAGTAAGCATCGGTGAAGTTGTTGATGTATCCGCTCACCATGAAAGGCAGTGTTCCGAAGAGGCTAAATATAATCCACGACACCGACACCACGAAGTAGGCATCGCGTCGCGACATCGAGTTGTCGGCTCCGTGTCCTCTCCATTTCAGGATGAGTCCTCCTCCGATGGTCACGAGGGTGGCAACAATGAAGGCGAAGACATCTTCCTGCTGATAGTAAACTGCCACCAGCAGGCTGAGCAGCATGAGCGAAGCTTCGATGAAGAGCAACTGTCCCAGCACCTTATATATCAATTTCCAGTTCATCATGTTTTGTATATCCTTTTCCCATTTATCCTGCTCACCTTGTATCCAGATTGTCGATGATACACCATGAGTATCAAGGTTTTTTCATATCATGTTACACAAAGAACTTCTCTATCTTCTTCATGTTGATGTTGTGACAGAACACCATGACGGAGTCGCCTGCTTCGATCTGAGTGTTACCCGATACGAGCATACCCTTCTCGCCGCGCACCAGTCCGCCGATGGTAACACCGATGGGCATTCCTAAGTCTTTTACGGCTTTCTTAGTCACCTTAGAACCTTCCTTGGCGATAAACTCCGCCACGTCGGCATTGGCGTTCATGAGGAAGCGCACGTTCATCACGTCGGCATCGAGCATCATCTGATAGATGTAGCTTGCTGCAATCACCTTCTTGTTGATGATGGTTCCGATGTCGAGGCTTTCAGCCATGCTCACATAGTCTACGTTTTCTACGGCAGCTACGGTTTTGCGTACTCCCATTCGTTTGGCAGTGAGGCACGCTAAGATATTGGTCTCGGCATTGCCAGTGAGAGCCACAAAGGCCTGTGTGCTACGTATGCCTTCTTCGTTGAGTAGTGGTATGTCGCGTCCGTCGCCATGTATGACGAGTGTTTTGTTCTCGTCGAGTATCTCGTTGAGATATTCACATCGCGCCTCGTCTCGCTCAATGATTTTACATTCCATGTATTCGGGCATCTTCTTCACGGCTCTTACGGCAGTGCGTCCGCCACCCATAATCATCACGTTCTTTACGTCCACATAGTGCTCTTTGCCCACGATTTTGCGAATGTACGGAATATAGTTGCGCGTGGTCATAAAGTAAGCCAAGTCGTAGAGTTTCAGTTCGTCGTTACCACCGGGGATGATGGTTTCGTCTCCTCGTTTGATGGCCACAACGTGATAGGGGTCGTTGGGACCGCTGATGTCCTTGAGCGGTTGGTTGAGGATTTCGCAGCTCTGTCGCAGTTTGATGCCGAGCATGACGAGTGCTCCGTCGTGTACATCCCATCGCTGTCTCACCCAGCTCATCTTCAGACCGTTGTTGATGTCTACGGCAGCGAGCATCTCGGGGTATATCAGTTTGCTGATGCCCAGTCCCAGGAAGAACTCCTGTGCCTGAGGGTCCATGTATTCGGGGTTGTCCACCCTTGCCACGGTACGTTTTGCACCCAAGTTTTTTGCCAAGATACATGCCGTGATGTTGGTGCTCTCTAATGGCGTTACGGCAATGAAGAGGTCGGCATCTGCCGTTCCAGCATCGCGTAGCACCTTGAGGCTTGTCGGTTTCCCCAGTAGGGTGAGCAGGTCGCAGTCAGATCCGATGCTTGCCAGTCGCTCCTCGCTTTCGTCGATGAGTGTTATCTCCTCCTTGCTACGAGACAAGAGGCTCGCCAAGTGAGTTCCTATGGCGTGTGCGCCAGCTATGATGATTTTCATTCTTTTATAGCTTCTTTGATTGATTCTTTATCCATGTGCACGATTTCTCTTAGCTGTGCTATCGTGCCGTGTTCCACAAACTCGTCGGGCAATCCCATGCGTGTGATGTGTGGATGGTAGTTGTGGTCGCTCATCCATTCGAGAATGGCAGAGCCGAAGCCTCCCATGCGCACACCGTCTTCGATGGTTACGATGCGGTCGAACTTGTTGCCAATCTCGTGCAGCAGGTTCTCGTCGAGCGGTTTTAAGAATCGCATGTCGTAGTGAGCCACGCTCATACGTCCCTCTTCCTCCTTCTCTACTTCGGCGATGGCTTCTGCTGCATCGTTGCCTATAGGTCCGAGGGTGAGTACAGCCACGTCGCTTCCCTCCTTGAGTTTTCTGCCCGTTCCCGTCTTGATTTCCTGCATGGGGTTACGCCAGTCGGTAAGCACACCGTTGCCTCTGGGATAGCGTATCACGTAGCAACCTTGTTGTGGCAGTTGAGCCGAGAACATGAGGTTGCGCAGCTCGTGCTCGTTCATGGGCGAAGCGATGGTGAGGTGGGGCACAGGTCGGAGTGCAGCCAGGTCGAAGGCACCGTGGTGTGTGGGACCGTCTTCGCCCACCAGTCCAGCCCTGTCGAGGCATAGCACCACAGGTAGGTTGAGTAGCGCCATGTCGTGTATGATGTTGTCGTATGCTCGCTGAGCAAACGAGCTGTATATGTTGCAGAAAGGCATAAGCCCATCTTTCGCCATTCCTGCCGAGAAGGTGACTGCGTGCCCCTCAGCGATGCCTACGTCGAATACCCGGTCGGGCATCTGCTTCATCATGATGCTCATGGAGCATCCTGTGGGCATGGCAGGCGTTACGCCCACGATGTTGGGATTCTGCTGTGCCAGTTCGAGTAGTGTATGCCCGAAGACGTCTTGATATTTAGGCGGTAGGTTGGCGCTGTCGGATATGAGTCGTTCGCCAGTCTCAGGGTCAAACTTGCCTGGTGCATGCCAGATGGTGGCGCTCTTCTCAGCTGGTTTGTAGCCCTTGCCCTTGGTGGTGTGCAGGTGCAGCAGCTTCGGACCTTTCATGTTCTTGAGTTGTCTCAGCACGCGCACCACTTCGCGTATGTCGTGCCCGTCGAAGGGGCCGAAGTATCGTATGTTCATTCCCTCGAAGATGTTCTGCTGATGGCTGAGTGCCGACTTCAGGGCATTGTTGAGCCTGAGTATTCCTTTGCGTCGGTCTTCGTTGAGATAGCCTTTCGAGTGCAACCATTGTGAGGCTTTGAATCTCAGTCGGTTGTAAGTCTCGTTGGTGTCGAGGTTGAGCAGATATTTCTCCATGCCTCCCACAGCCCTGTCGATACTCATGTCGTTGTCGTTGAGGATGATGAGCAGGTCGTTGGGGGTGCTTGATACGTTGTTGAGGCCCTCGAAGGCGAGTCCTCCGCTCATGGCTCCATCGCCTATCACCGCCACGACGTGTCGCTTGTCTTCCCCCTTCTTGGTAGCCGCTACCGCCATGCCGAGAGCTGCCGAAATCGAGTTGCTGGCATGCCCACAGGCAAAGGTGTCGTATTCGCTCTCTAAGGGTGTGGGGAAGGGGCGTATGCCGTGCAGATGTCGGTTGGTGCAGAAGGCTTCTCTGCGCCCTGTCAAGATTTTGTGACCATAGGCTTGATGTCCCACATCCCACACGATGCGGTCGTAAGGCGTATTATATATATAATGTAGAGCCACGGTTATCTCGACGACACCCAATGACGATGCGAAATGACCAGGGTTGACGGCCACTTCTTCGATGATGTCTTCTCGCAGTTCCTGGCAGAGCTGCGGCAGTTGTTCGATAGAGAGTTTGCGCAGGTCTTCAGGATACTTTATCTTACTTAAAAGGCTAAACTTTTCTTGTTCCATGTTTTCATCTCGTGAATAACCATGCAAAGGTAGTGTTTTTTTTTTAGTATGTGTCACTTTTGACCGATTTATTTCTGTTTTCCCACTTTTCTTCGTATATTTGCATCCCGACAAATCAATAATAACATGAACATAATGAGAAAAAACATCATCCTTTTAGGAGCCTTGTTGGCTGTTTCTGCTGCTACAATGGCTCAAACGAAGCAAGGAGGCATCTCTCAGCAGATGCTTTCGCAGATAGAAAAATCGCAGAAGTCATCGGCCGCAGATAAGGCTCTCTTTAATGCCATCGCCAACAACAATATCGACCAACTGGTGATGAATCGTGCTCATGCTGGTGCCATAGATACCCACTTCAGCGTGGAGACACCCGTTCAGAGCATCCATAATCAGAAGAGCTCTGGCCGCTGTTGGATGTTTAGTGGCATGAATGTGCTGCGTGCCAACTTTGCCAAGGCTCATGCCGACAGTTTGGCTGTGGAGTATTCGCAAGCTTACCTCTTCTTCTACGACCAGTTGGAGAAAGCCAACCTCATGCTGCAGGGCGTCATCGACCATGCTCGCAAGCCTATTGCCGACCCACAGGTGCAGTTCTTCTTCAAGTCTCCGCTCAATGATGGTGGCACCTTCTGTGGTGTAGCCGACTTGGCTGCCAAGTATGGATTGGTACCAATGAGTGTGATGCCCGAGACCTTCTCGAGCGAGAATACCAATAAGATGAGTCGTCTCATTGCCAGCAAGTTGCGTGAGTACGGACTGGAACTTCGCCGTATGGCAGCAGCAGGCAAGAACGCCAAGCAGTTGGCTGCTCGCAAGACAGAGATGCTCGGTACTGTCTATCACATGCTCAGCCTCACCTTAGGCGAGCCTGTCAAGGAGTTCAGCTATGCTTTCCGCAACAAGAACGGCAAGCAGATGGGCGAGGCGAAGACCTATACGCCTAAGAGCTTCTACGATGCCACTGTGGGCAAGGAACTTAACGGCACCTTCATCATGGTGATGAACGACCCACGTCATCCTTACCACAAGACCTATGAGGTGGAGTATGATCGCCATACCTACGATGGGCACAACTGGAAGTATCTCAACCTGCCTATGGACGAGATTGCCGCTCTTGCCATCGCCTCTTTGAAGGATGGTCGTAAGATGTACTCCAGCTACGATGTGGGCAAGCAGTTCGATCGCAAGCGTGGTTATCTCGACCTCGACAACTATGACTATGCTTCGCTCTTCGGCACTACGTTCCCTATGAACAAGGCCGACCGCATCAGTACCTTCGATAGTGGTTCTACCCACGCCATGACCCTCACTGCCGTCGACCTCGATGCCAATGGCAAGCCACTGAAGTGGAAGGTGGAAAACAGCTGGGGCGCTGACAATGGTCAGAAGGGATGTCTCATCATGACCAACCGCTGGTTCAATGAGTACATGTTCCGACTCGTAGTAGACAAGCAGTATGTTTCTGAGCAGCTCCTCAAAGAGTTCGACCAGAAGCCTGTCATGCTGACAGTCGACGATCCTCTCTTCCAGCTCGAAGACTAATCCCCCCTTCCCGTTACTCAACTTTTGCACATGGATTTAATGCTTCAGACTCTTGCCCTTCAATCGATGAATGATGGTTCAAGACGAGTGGAGTTAACCAATGCAAAAGTTGAGTTTTTTTTATATTCACTTTTATTCTTTTTCAATATTTTTCGTACCTTTGTATGCAAAATTAAAAAACAAACGTCATGCAAGAAAAGAAGACCCGCGAGCGCATCATCGCTCTTGTCAATAAGGAAGTAGTTCCAGCCATCGGATGCACCGAACCTATGGCCGTGGCTCTCTGCACCGCCAAGGCTGCCACTCTGTTGGGGAAGCGTCCCGACAGCATCAAGGTGCTGCTCAGCCCTAATATGCTCAAAAATGCAATGGGAGTGGGTATTCCTGGCACAGGTATGATAGGTCTGCCCATCGCCGTGGCTTTGGGCGCCCTCATCGGCAAGCCCGACTATCAGCTCGAAGTGCTCAAAGACCTCACACCCGAAACCCTCGCACAGGGCAAACGATTTATCGAAGATTCTTGCATCGACATACAGCTGAAGCCTGGCATCGACGAGAAACTCTACATCGAGGTGGCTTGTCGTTCGGGCAACGACCAGGCTGTTGCCATCATAGCAGGTAGCCACACCCACTTTGTCTTTGCCGAGCGTAACGACGAGGTGCTGTTCGATGAGCGGCAGGCTGCTGGCGATGAGGAGGAAGATACCGACATACAGCTATCCATGCGCATGGTGTACGACTTTGCTATGACAGCTCCTCTCGACGAGATAAACTTCATCCTGAAGACGCGCGACTACAATATGCGAGCTGCTGAACTCTCTATCAAGGGCAACTACGGCCATTGCTTGGGTAAGACGATGGACCGCCCTTTGAGTCATGGCATCTTCGGCAATAGCATCTTCTCTCACATCATCTCGCGCACAGCCTCGGCTTGCGATGCTCGTATGGGCGGGGCGATGATTCCTGTGATGAGCAACAGCGGTAGTGGCAATCAAGGCATTTGTGCCACTAACCCCGTGGCTGTCTATGCTCTGGAGAACGAGAACACCGAGGAGGAACTCATTCGTGCGCTCATGCTCAGCCATCTCACAGCCATCTACATCAAGCAGAGCCTCGGCAAGTTGTCGGCGTTGTGTGGCTGCGTGGTGGCATCGATAGGCAGCAGCTGTGGCATCACCTATCTTATGGGGGGCGACTATCAGCGCATCTGCAACTCGGTGAAGAACATGGTGGCCAACCTCACGGGCATGATCTGTGACGGAGCTAAGCCCAGTTGTTCGCTCAAGATTTCGTCGGGCGTAAGCACTGCCTTGCTCTCTTCGCTGCTCGCCATGGAGGGTAAGTGCGTCACTTCGGCAGAGGGCATTGTCGACGATGATGTGGATTGCTGCATCCACAACCTCACATCTATAGGTGCCGATGCTATGCGTGCCACCGACGACATGGTGCTCAATATCATGACTCATAAGTAACTCCCCCCAGTGCAAGTCTGCCTGTGAAAAGATTTGTTCGCCTGGGTTTTTAAAAGGTAAAAAGGTAAAAAGGTAAGAAGGTAAAAAGGTAAGATGGGGAAAAGGATTTTTTAAGAGTAAAACGAAAAGAAAATAAAAAGGGGGAAGAGAACGGAAAAAAAAGGGAAGAGAACCATTCCGTTCTCTTCCCTTTTTGTATGGTTAGTTCTGCGTCCTTACCGATGAGGTAGTGGTAAGAAATCAGCAGAAGAATAATCTTATACGAGCGTAGCGACAATCTCCTCACGAGTGCCAGGGAGCATGTCGATGACAGGAATCTCGGGCATGGTGTAGCAGCCTGGCTGCAGACGGAAGGTGGCACGAGCCACATTGACCAATACCTGAGCAGTGAGGGCTGGGTTATTGATGCTCATGTTGAACTCGAAACGCTGGTTCTGAGTCTTGCCCGACACACCTTTGCGCACGAGGTTTACGCCATGACCCATGTCCTTGACATCGTCGACAGAAGCCACAGCGAACACGTGGGTCTCATCGTGAGCAAAGTATGGATCGGCCTTGATAGCCGCTGTCACGTCTTCCAACTTGGCGCCCTCTTCAAGTTCTACGTACACCATGCGGCGGTGAATGCCCTCGCCCAATGGGATGGTGACAGAGAGAGCTTCTTTTACGCCTTCCTTGCTGCGTACGCAAACCGAGTGGCCCATGCTCATGCCAGGACCAAAGTTGGTGTAGGTGAGGCCCTTAGGAGCCAAACTCTCCATCAGCACACGCACCACTGAGTCAGAACCTGGGTCCCAGCCAGCTGAGATGACGCTCACCTTGCCAGCCTTCTTGCAGTTTTCCATCTGCTTGGTACGATAGTCGAGGATGCCTGTGTGGATGTCGTAGCTGTCTACGGTGTTGATGCCGAGTGCCACCATCTTCTCTGAATATTCAGGGCAAGAACGTGTTGGAGTGGCGAGGATGGCCACGTCTACATCCTTGAGCTTGGTGATATCGTCTACCACCTCATATTCAGCCAGTTCTGCAGGCTTGTTGGCAGCGCCCTGACGGCGCACGATGCCTGCAATCTCAAAGTCGGGTGCTGCCTGGAGCGCCTCTACGGTGAACTTACCGATATTGCCGTATCCTACTACGGCTGCTCTAAACTTCTTCATTGTTCCTATTAGTTTCTTTTTTATGGTTGTTTATCTTATTCCGATTGCAAAAGTATAGTTTTTCTTTGAAATATCGTGCTATTTAATAGTTTTTTAACTCTAAAGAGATGCAAAAAGTTGTAATATCGTAGTTTTTATGTATGTTTTGGTAGGATGGTGTAAGGGTTTAGGGGTGTCTGTGCTTACAGATTGATAGTTGTGCTTGGTATAAGGAGTTTGTTTTTAGAATGTCGGACAATGGGGGTTATGGGTGGGCAAGATGCCACGCCCTCCCCAGTACATTCCTGCGCATGAGCAATAAGGGTATTGTCTTAACTCCTTAACTCCTTAACTCCTTAACTCCTTAACTTCTTAACTCCTTAACCTTCTTTACCTCCCCCAATATTCTCCTTTAACTTTACCTCGTCAGCGAGAACTTGATGCTCAAGCCAAAGTCTTGCGTCGTAGTAGGATAACTACTGCTTGAGAGTAACGGAGTGTTGGTCTGTCGGTCGTAATAGAAGCTCATGGTGAGAAGTCGGTTGAGCGTGTAATCGGCAGAGAAGCTTAGCTTGAGCGCCTTGTTTCCACTGCTGGCACTGCTCACCATAGAGGCTATGTCTCTGACGATGGCAGCCTGTCTGCGCAGACTGAAGTCGAGACGCAGGTTGAGGTTTTGGTTGGTACCAGCGTTGCGGGTGTTGGCAGCCTCATTGCTCTTATTCTTTCCCTTTCCCTTAATCACTCGCTTACCCCTACCAAAGAGGCTGAGGTTGTTGAGTCGATAGCCCATACCGAAGACCCAGTCTTTGCTGAGCGCCTCGTTCACCTGTATGCTTGTCATGCTGAGACTGAGCACACGCGTCTGTCGATATTCGGCCTTGAGCGTCATATTGTTGTTGAGCGTCACGTCGAGTCCCATGAGAGGGGAGAAAGCCTCGTTGATACTTACCTGCGAAATGTTGTACATGCTGCTTGGCGTGACACTTCCCGTCGCAGTATCGTCGATGAATCCGATGCCGTTCATAAACTCCTGGAAGGTGCTGTAGGTGTTGTAGCTACCCACGGCAAAGATGCTCTTGTAGGAGTGGTTGATATTGATGCTTTTGAAGTGATCGCGCAGCCATGGCAGCTTGCTGAGTCCGCTGTAACGGATGGACCAGTTGGGCAGCAGACGGCTGAGTGCTGGGAAGAGTGCGAGCGAAGACCCCGACATGCTGGTATAGGCATCGAGGAATGCGGGAATCATGACATCGCCACTATACTTGTTGACAGGTGTGCGTGATGCATCAAACTTGCCTCCTGCGAGGTCGGAGCCTGCGGGATATACAGCATGGGCATACTGCGCCTCCACCTTGTTGCGATACGTGTCGAGCGAACGTACAAACTTATCGAAGGTCTTGCTATGATAACCGCTATTAGCCGAGCCCATTCCCTCGAAGGCTGAGCCTAAGGAGATGGTCGTCATGGTGAAGGTACCGCTCTGCGTGATGGGTGTCCCCTCATACATATACTGTATGCTCTTCTGGGTGGTCATGGTGCGCGAAGCGTTGAGGTCGATTTTTAGATTTCTCAGCGGCTCGAGAGTGAGACGCAGTTGCAGGTCCTCGGTCAGGCTGCTGGCTGCTGGCGTAGCGATGGAGTCGTTGATGAGCAACCATTCGTTGCGTCGTGCCTTGTCGATGTAGCTGTCGTCTACCATGCCGAAAGCGAAGTCGAGACCTGGCGAGAGCACTCCTTGCTTGGTCTGTCCGAAGGCGTCGCCTATGGTAGGCAAGAACCCTGGCAGTGTGAGTTGGTAGTTGTTGCGATAGGTGAAGCTGATGTTACGCACCATCATGGCAGTGCGTGCCACAGCCTGCATCGTCTTATACCAGCCTTGGTTCTCGAGTGGCTCTTTGGCGAGGACGGTGAGTTTCACCTTCGTTGTAGTGTCGACCCTGGATAGGATTTTTATCTGGTTGGCGTTTACCTTTTTATATTTTAGCGGCATGATTTTTCCATCCTCTGTCTTGGCAGTGACGATGAGTCGCTTGCTGTTCTTGCCGTGGTTTACCTTGATGATTGTGTCGGGCAAGAGCACGATCTCTTTCTCAAAGGTACGTCGATTCTTGGGCAGTGCTTTTTTCTGTTGCTCTGCCTTTTGGTTTTGCTTGCTTCGCCACTGTTTCTCTGCCTCTTCGGGGTCTTTTCCAGCAGCTTCAGCCTCTTTTCTTATCTTGGCAAGTTCTTGTTTCTGCTTAGCTTGTTCTTGTTTTTTCTTTTCGCGTTCTTGCTTCTTTCGCTGTATCTGCGAGTTAGAGGGTTGTCTGTCGAATCGCTGGTTAGTCTTCTTGAGGAACGGCACGTGGTTGTACAATTTCACGAGGTTTAACGAACCGTTGATCGTGAGGTCGCGGTTGGTGTTGATGGTGTTGCCGTAGTTGTTGCCGTCTTCATCGTCAGCTCCTTTGTTCCAAGAGTAGGTGGCGTTGTAGTTGGCATCGGCGTTCACCCAGTCGAAGACGGGCAACAGGTTGAGTGGCAGCTGATAGGACGCGGTGAATGTCTGGTTGTAGTCGAGTGGCGTACCGAGGTGCTTGATGCTTGTCCACACAGAGTCTTTCCAGGCATGATACTGGTCGGGATAGAGGTCTTTGTTGACAGGTGCATACGGTTCGTCTATCTGTGCGTGGGTGGCACTCCTGAAGTTGGCATGCAGATTCTTGGTAAGATCCCACCGCATGGCAAACTCACGATTCCACAAGAACTGCGAACTGAATGATAGTGGCAGTTGCGTGTTTTCTATCGACTCCATGTCTCGCTCTTGCAGCTCATAGTAGTTGCGCGTCATCTCGGTGTTGAAAGCTACGTTTTGTGGCAGCCAGTTCAGTCCGAAGCGTTTCAGTATGTCATACCACTTGCTTCGGTTTTTGATTTTCTTGAAAGGCTCCCATGCCTTGTATACTGGCGTCCAGGAGTAGTCGAGAGCTCCTCGCCAGTTGTCTTCTTTCTCATAGACGGTAGTTTCGCCAGAGGTGCGCTGATGCGAATGGCTGTAAGAGAACGAGAAGTTGGCAGGGTCGTAGGGCATAGGATGTCGCTTGGTAGCGATTCCTACGCGTGCGTTGGAGATGGCAAAATTGGTGTTAGTAACTTTCGTCACGGCGATGCTCTCTATCGAGTCGCGTTCGTGCTTGCTTGCCGCTGCATCGAGCGCCTCGTCGAGTTCCATATCCGTGTCCATGGGGTTGTACTTGGGCGAGGTCTTCTCCTTGCTGACGCTATAATATAAAGGTATGCTCACCTTGGCCTTGTCGGGGAAGAACTTTCCGAGTTCGAGGCTTGTGGTGACGCTGTAGGCTCCATAGGTGTCTGTCGATCGGTTTGCCACTCCGTCTTCGAGACCACCGAATCCTTCGCTGGTGTATCGTCCTGTGGCATTGATATTACCGAGGTCTGAGAGCTGTATGTTGAGGTTTCCGTTGGCAGCCCATCCTCCCTTGCTATTGTGGTCGAGGAGTCGCAGTTCGTTGACCCACACCTCCACGCTCTTGATGTCTCCAGCATTGTTGCGCACACCGATCATCATGGTCTTCACCTCTCCGAGTGTAGGATTTCCCATGATGGTGATTTTGTTGTTGGGGTGGTTGGAGTCGTATGCCGAATAGGGCGCAGCGAATGATGCCATGCCTTGCGACTTGGCTTGATTACGTGCCTTCTTGAGGCTGGTGAAGACGCTAAGAGCCACGTCGAGCATGTTCTCCTCGGGCCACACGGCGCGGCAGTCTTCATAGCTATAGCGGCTATAGTTGTTGCGTGCGGGTGTGAGCTTGAGTGGGATTTCGTACTCGTAGTAGTTGTTCTTATAGTCGCTACCCAGTCGGATGAAGACAGCAGCCTGGTTGTCTTTGAGGCTGGTGACGTCTTGTTCCAGGGCATTGGCGTGTACAAACATCTGCATGCGTCGGTACTGTCGCAAGTCGAGTGTCGTGTTCTTATACACGGCCTTAGCCTCGCCCGTGCTCAGGTTTTTGGCCACGAGGCTGAGCGACTGCTCGTTGGCCTCTACAAGCTGTGGCTGTGTGGGGTCTTGCTCTCGCTGTATGCCTGGTGGCAGCACATAGTTGACAGGTGTCTTTTCAGCATTCTCCTCGATACTCACAGCTCCAGCCTCGAGTGTTCCGCTGTTGGCAGCTCCCAAGAGCTGGTTGTATGTGCGCCATTCACCTCTCACGAGGTCGAGCGTACCCAGTCTGATCACGATGGGTTTTCGGAAGTTGGTGAGATACATTCGCATAAAGCGTATGCTGGAGAAGTCGTTGATGTTGCCTTCTCGTTTCTCATACTGGTTTACGGGTATGCGGAATTGATACCATGTGACGGTGGGCTTGGAGCCATCACGCAGTGTAGGTGTATAGCTTCGCTTGTCGACGATGAAGTTGCTTCCGACCTGCAGGTCTTCCGGACGAATACTCACGTGATACTGATAGTATTTCTCATACTCGTTGAGTGTGAAGTCCTGGTTGATGTCTTCCACGTCGGGTGTAGTCTTATACGATGTGTCGTAGCTCTCGGTGCGACTATCGCTATCGGGCGAGTTGCCCTGAGGGTTGTTGATGTACTTGTAGCGCTGCAGGATGGGCGCTTTGAGTTCATCCCAGTCGCTACCACGGAAGTAGTGATAGTTGTCGCGTGCAGGGTCTGCAAAGATGCTGTCGAAGACGGCCTGGTTCACCTTGCCCTGTATCTGACTGAGGTAGGCGTTCTTGTAGAACTCTCGTTCCTCTTCGTCGTTGAGTCCATTGAAGCCCACGTCTTGCAGTGCTCGGCTTCCCTTGGTGGTGGCAAAGGCGTAGGTCACGGTACTCTGATTGGGCACTTTTCCCCACTGTGTGTAGCTGAAACTTGACGAGCCGTCTACGGGCATTCCGCTCTCATAGAACTTCTTGCCGTCCCGCAGGATGTCTTCGCTGATTTCTCCGAGGTTGATATAGAAGTCGCCACCATACTCTGCCGCATCTGCTTGCTCTCGCGAGTAGATGAAGGGGTCGAGCATCCAGAACTCAATGTACTCAATGTTGGCTTGCTCGAAGTCGTTGGTGTCGAGTTTGCGCATCATTCCTCCCCAGTTCTGCTGGGGAGCAGCAAAGGTTCCGTCGGCAAGCAGGTCGGGGTTGAAGTTGTAAGGTCCGGGCTCGGCAGGATAGTAGGCGAGGTTGAGCACGCTCAGGGTGTTGGTGGCTCCGCTGTAGCTGCTCTGCTGTCTCAGCGGGAAGAGCTCTCGCACGTAGATCTCTCGCACATAGTGGTTGGACAGCTGTGCCAGGTCGCTCTTGATGTGGCCTGGCGTGAGCGACGAACCTCTACGCGTGAAGAGTGGGTCTATGGTGTACCAAGCCAGTCGGCTACGACGGAATCCGCTTGTCAGCCCAGTCTTGTCGTTGTAGTCTTGTCTGAAGTTGGACGATGGCACGCTGGAGATAATCCATGATGTGGGCGACATGACATCGATGGTGTTCTTGGTGTTCTCGAAGTCATCGAGATACGAAGCATTGTCTTGTGTGCCACTGGCCTGTCCAGCGAAGAGCTTGGCAAACTCGCCCGTGAAGGAGATCTGCGATGGCTGCGTGAGGTGCAGGAAGGGTATCTTGTCGAGCACGTTGGTGAGCCACTGGCTCTCTTTCTTCCAGTTGAGGTTGAATCCCACGAGGGTGTTGCGCAGCGGTTCTGCCCCCATGCTCACCTTGGTGGTGAGTGCTTGCTCTGTGAGGTGTTGCAGCGTTCCGCTTATCTGGAAGTTCTTGGAGAAGTCGTACTCCCAGTTCACGCCAAACATGGTTTTGCGCATCTGTCCATAGTCGGTGTTGCTCTCGAGCGACACGTTGACGGGCGTTCCTGCATCGATGATGCTTTGGTTGAGAATCGTTACTTCTCCAGCGTTATAGTCTACCGAGTAGTCGGAGCCTTCGGTGAGTGTCACGCCTCCAGCAGTGACGAGCACAGAGCCTTGTGGCACGTTGTAGGCTCCAAGCGAGATGACGTTGGCTGATGAGCCACGAAACTGTCCTACGAGTTGGTATTTATTCTTTTCGGCTATCTGCTTCGCTACGGTCTTGGTGCTGTCGTATAGTTCGGTGAAGGCATACTTCTTGGCCACTTCTTCAGCTACGCCCTTGCCCTTGAGGTAGTTGTATAGATAGCTTCCGAAGGGTTCTGCCTTGGGGATGAAGACACGTCCGTTGTCTACGGTGTAGCCAGCCACATAGTCGTAGTATCCGTTGCTGTGAGGATTGTTGTTGTTGTCGAGTCGGTCGGCTCCCAGCACCTTGATGATGGGTTGGTCTTTCACCTGTGTCTCGGGCAGATAATTGAGGTATACGCCTGTGGTGTCGCTCTGATACTTCACATCGAGGCGAAACTTCTCTTTCTCCACCTGCGAGGCGAGATAGTACACGTTTTTCATCATCAGATCCCAGTTGCCTTGACGAGGGTTGTTGCTGGCGTTTTTGAGCGACTTGACGAAGAGACCCTGACGGGTGTCGGTGATGTCGGAGGCAAACTCTCCCACCTGGTAGGTGGTGCCGGCATAGGTGTACTCGTAAGCCACTGCCAGCACCTGGTCGGTCTGCAGTCCGCTCTTCAGCGACACGTATCCCATGGCGGTGTTGACGGTGTACTCTGATGAGGATAGCAGTCGGGCGCTCTCCAGCTTCTCGAAGTCGTCGCCTCCCTTTAGGCCTCCTCCCTCGAGCACACTGGCCGTCTGGTCGATGTCGCGCGCAGCCACATACTGTCCCACCATGGCATCATACTCGCTGTTGGCTCTGTTAGAAGGTACGATGGTAGCGCCAGCCACCCACATCGGGTTGCTGATGCGCGAGGTCTCTCCCAGGTCGGTGAGGGCTATGATGTTGCGGGTGTTGGCGGTGGTGGCAGTCTTGTTGGTCACCCATATCTCTACACGGTTGATGGTGATGCCTGTGGTGAGGTTAGGCAGTTTCTGCATCCAGGTGTCGTAGCGATCGCGGAAGTATCTCGAGAGGAAGAAGTGTCTGTTCTCCTCATAGTCTGCCACATTGATTTCGAAGGGTGTAAGTTGCACGCCTCCCTTCGACGAAACGCTCTTCGACGATGATTTCTTCTGCGAGAGCACCGTCTGCAGCTTGAGTTTACCAAACTGCATGTCTGTGCGCACACCAAAGAGGCTACTGGCGCCTCGTATGAGCGACGAGTTGGAGGGGAACGACACGTTGCCAGCCTCTACAAGTTTGATGATTTCGTCTTCCTTTCCGTCGTACTTGAGCTTCATGTTCTGAGCATCATAGTCGAAGGTGGCATCGGTGTTGTAGTTGAGGTTCATGTTCACCTTGTCGCCCACTTTTCCGTTGACGTTGAGATTGATTTTCTCGTCAAACTCCATCATCGTGGTCTTGCGGTTGCGGATAGGCAGCGAGGGGTTGTCCACACTCTTTCTGTTGACGCCAAACTTGAGTTCAGCTGTTCCCTGCGTGCGTACTCGGATGCCTCCAGGACCAAAGATTTTCTCTGCGGGTCCCAGGTCGAAGTGCATATCGGTGAAGTCGAATTTCTCCTTGCCCTTGGCTTTGTATATCTCGTCGTTCTGCTTGCGATAGTAGGCACGGCGCTCGTTGAGCTCGCTCCATGCCATATATTCGGCTGGCGTCATCATGATGGGGGCTGAGAGCCATGCTCCACCCAACTTATTGCCGATGATGTAGCGTCCCAGGGTGTCGTTGTATTCCACCTCGTACTTCATGTTGTCGGGGCGCTGCAGGTCCAGCGGACTCTGATACAAGTCGCCCACGGTGATGGGCTGCGTGCGCTGCACGGGCCAGCGGGTGTGAAGTAGCGAGTCGGGGATGGTGTCCTCGTCGGCGAGGATGGGCTGTGCTGTGATGCCAGGCTTGCCCATGCCCTTGCCCGCTGCGCCTCTATTTGCAGCATTGGCAGTGCCAGACTGCTGTACGCGCGCAGTGGCTCGCTGTCGGTTGCGCTGTCGATTATCCTGCCAATACGGCAAGCCAATGGCATTGCCGATAATCGAAATCATCAGCAATGCCATCATCAGCAATGCGTATTTATATCTTCGCTTAATGGTCATTTGATACGTTTACTTGTCTTTTTTTTGATGCGCTTACTTTTCATCATTTGATGCGCTTTAGCGCCATCTTGATTACCTGTTCCACCTTCAGGTCGGGCTGCTCCTTAAGGATTTCAACCACCACTTTGGCAGAGGGAGCAGGCGAGAATCCGAGCATTGCCAAGGCGCTCACAGCCTCGTCTTTCACATCGTTGTTTACCAGGTCTATCTGTGCTCCATTGGCAGGCAGTTCGTTGGCTATCCCGAGGCTCACAATCTTATCCTTCAGGTCGATGATGATGCGCTGAGCGGTCTTCAGTCCGATGCCTTTGACGCTTTTCAGCATGGCTTCGTTGGCTGTAGAGATGACATTACACAGTTCGCTGGGCGACATCGAAGAAAGTATCATTCGGGCAGTTCCTGCGCCCACGCCCGATACGGTGATGAGCAGTCGGTAGAGTTCGCGCTCCTGCTTGGAGGCAAAGCCATAGAGGGTGAAAGAATCATCTCTTCCTCCTGTTACTAACACTTCGTGAACGTATAGTTTTACCTCTCTCTTACCTTGTATGGCTGTATAGGTGTTGAGCGATATGTTGAGTTCATATCCCACCCCAGCTGTCTCTATGATGGCTGTCGTGGGGGTTAGCTCGGTCAAGTCGCCGTGTATGTATTCTATCATTTGGCTTGTATATATTTTTTTACTTAACTTTCCATTGATGAAAGTTCAATGGTTTTTAAATTCGCGCGCCTGCGCACTATATTATAACGAGCGAAAAGTTTTTTTATTGTAAGCCGCGCAAAAAAAACATCCATGATGTTGTTGTTTACAGAGTAAAAGGTCTCTCTTTTTACTGAAGTTTCGCCAGTTCAGAAGTTAAAGAAGTTATAGAATTTAGGGAAGATAAAGAAGTTAAAGAAGTTATCACTCCCTTTGGTCGTTAGAAGTTATAGCCAATAGCCTTTTTGGGTTGTATATTTAGCTATAAAGCATATGGCTTTAACTTCTCTAATAGGCGGGCAAGATGCCTCGCCCTCCCAGTGCCTTCCTGCCAAAGCAACATTCCACGCTAAACAAGAAAATAAAGTGCAAACTATTATTATATTCGGTTTGAATGGTGATAGATTGTAATTAAAACACCATCTAAAGATAGCAAACTGTAAGTATGAATATATTTTTAGATATCTTTTGCATAAAAAATAACCAATAAGAGAACAAAATGTCGTATCTTTGCACTCGAAAGAAAACAAAAAGTTATTGAAACAACTGATAAAATAACAAAAAGTCAAACAATAACAAGAAGTAGAACAAAAGCAAATAGCAACGCAATATGAGAAGAACAGTTCATTTCACCAAGATGCACGGAGCAGGTAATGACTACATCTATGTAGACACACAGCTCTACGACATCCCCAACCCCGAGGAAGCCGCCATCGCCTGGAGTGCTTACCACACAGGTATAGGCAGCGACGGACTGGTGCTCATAGGCAAGCCTCACGATGGAAGACGCGCCGATTATTCCATGCGCATCTTCAATGCCGATGGTTCAGAGGCAATGATGTGTGGCAACGCCAGCCGTTGCATCGGTAAGTATCTCTTCGAAAAAGGGCTTACCCGCAAAGACACCATACGCCTGGAAACCCTCTCAGGCATCAAGATACTGAAACTGCATATTCAGGATGACAGGGAAGTGGAATCGGTGACGGTAGACATGCTGAAGCCGCTGCTCCAGAACCCAGAGCAGTTCGTAGGACCTTCGGTGCTTGCAGCCGATGGGCGCATCTTTGAAGGAACCTATGTCTGCATGGGCAATCCACACTTTGTTACCTTTGTCGATGACATCGACACCATCGACATCGCCCACTACGGCAAACTGTTAGAGCACAACGAGGCATTCCCTCAGCGTTGCAACATCGAGTTTGCGCAACGTACCGACGACGACAGTTTCAGAACACGAGTGTGGGAGCGCGGTAGTGGTATCACGATGGCTTGCGGAACAGGTGCTTGCGCCACAGCCGTAGCTGCCTTTCTCACAGGCAGAGCCAGCAGGCAGAGCCATATCGTGATGGATGGCGGCACGCTCCAAATCGAATATAGCGAGGCCGATGATCATGTCTACATGACGGGCCCAGCAGCCTTCGCTTTCGAGGGAGAAATCGAGGTTAAGTGAGTAGAGAGAAGAATCATGATGAAGGCAAACTTAAATATAATACAAACCAATAAAAGAAGAAGAATCATATGGCATTAGTAAACGAACATTTCTTGAAGTTACCAGGCAACTACCTCTTTGCCGACATCGCCAAGAAGGTGAACGCCTACAAGGTGGCACACCCTAAGCAAAGAGTCATCAGCTTAGGCATAGGAGACGTGACACAACCCCTCTGTCCTGCCGTCGTACAGGCCATGCACAAGGCAGTGGAAGAGATGGCAGTACAGGCATCCTTCCGAGGTTACGGACCAGAGCGCGGATACGACTTCCTGCGCGAAGCCATCATCAAGAACGACTATCTCTCGCGCGGCATTCACCTCGACATGAATGAGGTGTTTGTCAACGATGGAGCCAAGAGCGATACGGGCAACATACAAGAGATATTGAGATGGGACAACAACATCGGAGTCACCGACCCCATCTATCCAGTATACATAGATAGCAACGTGATGATAGGAAGAGCAGGCATCTTCGAGAACGGACGATGGAGCAACGTCACCTATATGCCTTGCAACGAGGGCAACGGCTTTACACCACAGATCCCCGATCACAGGGTTGACATGATTTACCTCTGTTACCCCAACAACCCCACAGGAACCGTCATCACCAAAGACGAACTGCGCAAGTGGGTGAACTTTGCCATCAAGAACGAGAGCATCATCCTCTACGATGCAGCATACGAAGCATATATCACCGACCCCGATATTCCACACTCTATCTACGAGATAAGAGGCGCCCGCAAGGTGGCTATCGAGTTCAGGAGCTACTCCAAGACAGCAGGATTCACAGGCGTGCGATGCGGTTACACCATCGTGCCTAAAGACTTGAAAGCCAAGACCCTGGTAGGCGAGGAAGTGGCACTCAACCCCATCTGGGACCGTCGACAGTGTACCAAGTTTAATGGCACCAGCTACATCTCGCAGCGAGCAGCCGAAGCCATCTATTCGGCAGAAGGCAAACAGCAGGTCAAGGCAACCATCGCCTACTATATGGAGAATGCCCACTATATGCGCACAGAACTTCAGCGACTCGGATTCCGTGTCTATGGTGGCGAGAATGCTCCTTATCTCTGGGTGAAAACACCTGGCGACACACCCAGTTGGAAGTTCTTTGAGGAAATGCTCTATGGAGCCAGTGTGGTTTGTACTCCTGGCGTAGGATTCGGTCCGTCGGGCGAGGGCTTCATTCGCCTCACCGCCTTTGGCGAACACGAAGACTGTCACGAGGCAATGCAGCGCATCACCAAATGGATGGGTAAATGAAGAGAATGAAGTAAAGAAAGAAAAAAACAATGATATGTTAAAAAGAAGAGAAAGAGAACAGAGACAGAGAGGGTAGTATCAGAACAGAGATAGAGAATAGCCTTTCGAAGAGAAGAAAGAGTAAGGCAATCCCCACTTCTTCGTTTTTCGTTCTCCACTCTTCACTAAAAAATATATAGGTTATGAGCAACTTAAGATTTGAAGCAGTGTCAGAGGCTTCTAAGAGAAAGCCTGTAGACGTGGCGGCTCCCAGTGAGCGCCCCAGTGAATTCTTCGGTAAGAAGGTTTTCAACCGACAGAAAATGTATAAATATCTGCCTGCAGATGTTTACGAAAAGTTGGTCGACGTGATAGACAATGGCGCACGACTCGACCGCAACATAGCCGATGCCGTGGCTAAAGGCATCAAGCAGTGGGCCGACGAGAATGGTGTGACACACTACACACACTGGTTTCAGCCCCTTACAGAAGGCACAGCAGAGAAGCACGATGCCTTCATCGAGCACGACGGAAAGGGAGGCATGATAGAAGAGTTCTCTGGCAAGCTGCTCGTACAGCAAGAGCCAGATGCCAGCTCTTTCCCCTCAGGAGGCATCCGTTCCACCTTCGAGGCACGTGGATATTCGGCTTGGGACCCTACTTCGCCAGTCTTCATCATCGACGATACACTCTGCATCCCTACCGTCTTCATCTCTTACACCGGCGAAGCTCTCGACTACAAGGCACCATTGCTCCGTGCGCTCCATGCCGTCAACGTAGCTGCCACAGAAGTGTGCCACTACTTCAACCCCGACGTCAAGAAGGTGGTTTCCAACTTAGGTTGGGAGCAGGAATACTTCCTCGTCGACGAAAGCCTCTTTGCAGCTCGACCCGACTTGATGCTTACAGGACGCACCCTCATGGGGCACGACTCAGCCAAAAACCAGCAGATGGATGACCACTACTTCGGTGCCATCCCCGAGCGCGTACAGGCATTCATGAAAGACCTCGAAATACAGGCTCTCGAACTCGGCATCCCTTGCAAGACACGACACAACGAGGTGGCACCCAACCAGTTTGAGCTGGCACCTATCTTCGAGGAAACCAACCTGGCTGTAGACCACAATATGCTCCTGATGAGCCTGATGAAGAAAGTAGCTCGACATCACGGATTCCGCGTACTGCTCCACGAGAAACCCTTTGCAGGCATCAACGGTTCGGGCAAGCACAACAACTGGAGCCTTGCCACCGATACAGGCATCTTGCTCCACGGACCAGGCAAGACACCCGAAGACAACCTCCGTTTCGTGGTATTCATCACAGAGACCCTCATGGGCGTATTCAAGCACAACGGACTGCTCAAGGCCTCCATCATGAGCACCACCAATGCGCATCGCTTAGGCGCCAACGAGGCACCTCCCGCCATCATCTCTTCTTTCTTGGGCAGACAGCTCACCGACCTTCTCGATCACATCGAAAAAGCTGACAAAAAAGACCTCTTCGTCATGGCTGGCAAGCAGGGTATGAAGCTCGACATCCCTGAAATTCCTGAACTGATGATTGACAACACCGACCGCAACCGCACATCACCATTCGCCTTCACAGGCAACCGGTTTGAGTTCCGTGCCGTGGGAAGCGAGGCCAACTGTGCATCTGCCATGATTGTGCTCAACACCGCTGTGGCTGAGGCACTCACTCACTTCAAGGAGCGTGTCGACGCACTCATCGCCCAGGGCGAGGACAAGACTTCTGCCATCATCGACATCGTGCGACAAGACATCAAGACCTGCAAGCCTATCCGTTTCGACGGCAACGGCTACTCCGACGAGTGGGTGGAAGAAGCACAGAAACGAGGCCTCGACTGCGAAAAGAGTTGTCCTAAGATCTTTGAGCGCTACCTCGACCCTGCATCCATCGAGATGTTTGAGAGCATGGGCGTAATGAAGGAGAACGAGCTCCAGGCACGCAACGAGGTGAAGTGGGAAACCTACACCAAGAAGATTCAGATAGAGGCCCGTGTGATGGGCGACCTGTCGATGAATCACATCATCCCAGTGGCAACACATTACCAGAGCCAGTTGGCGAAGAATGTGGAAAACATGATTGACATCTTCGGCGAAGAAGAAGGCAAGAAGCTCACTGCCCGCAACATCAACATCATCAAGAAGATAGCTGAGCGCACACAGGTCATCGAGACAGGTGTAGAGGAACTTGTCAATGCTCGCAAGGTGGCCAACAAGATAGAGAGCGAACACGACAAAGCCATCGCCTACCACGACACCGTGGCTCCTAAGATGGAGGAGATTCGTTATCAGATAGATAAACTGGAACTCACTGTCGCCGACGAGTTGTGGACGCTACCTAAGTATCGAGAACTCTTGTTCATCAGATAAGCCCCTACATAATAAAACCACATCGCCTCGCTCTCACACCTCTGCATAGAGAGGGTGCGGGGCTGATGTTGATTCTTCATCTAAGTATCGAATATTTCATTAATCAATCAATCTATTTCTTTTATTGGTTGTTTAAGTTTGCGCGGAGTGTGGTTGTGAAATCATGCTCCGTTTTTTTATAGGTGGGCTTGCACTGGGGAGGGCGTGGCATCTTGCCCGCCCGTAATATTATATATTGAGTTTTTTTTTAGAGGTTGGGACATTTTTTATGGGCGGGCAAGATGCCGCGCCCTCCCAGTGTCTTGAGGATTCTTCACCTCGATGTGGTATTCTCCTCCGCGGAACCTGCGGTTTGGGCAGAAAGTCCTAATCCTCAAACCTATTGGAGAGTCCTCAAGAAGCGAGTGCGGGTACGAGGAAAGAAACGCTGGGGATTCTTTCCGAAGAGGAGGATACAAGCAGTACTTATTTTTCTGCAGTCCATCTTTCTCGGTGACTTTCTTTTATCCGATTATTCTTCAGTCCTCTTTACCCAAACCTTGTGAGTTCCTTTTCCTTTCGAAGTGATGGGAGAAGTTGCGTCTTCTGTCAACTTTTTCAATTCTATAGATGCAGCAGTGCGGCTTACATGGTTGATGACAGCATAATCGGTGAGTGTAATGAAACCATTTTCATGGATTGCTTTCAAGGCATGGTTGACACGCTCTTCCTTGGAGTATAGCTCACGCTTGATAACTTTTACGCCACCCATATCACGCTCCAGATCGGAGTTGGTAAGTAGTCTTACTTCTTTGATTAATTCAGGTGAAGCCTTGAAGTTGATATTCTTTACTCCTACTTTGCGATAGGTCATTTTTTCGTCATTATGCTGCAACTCGGTAGTTTTTTCGTCTTCGAAGCCCAAGGACAACGTGAAGGTTCCTAATCCTTTTAGATTGACATTATATCCCATAGCCAGCATACGAGCCAGTACATCGCAAACATCCGATACGGCAGCTTCTATAACGCTCGTAGGCAATGCGTTGTTATACCATTTCATTTTTTTTATAAACTCGTCTGTAGACAGGGTACGGTTGGTCACCATTTTAGGATAAACCTTGCGTTTGCCAGTCTTATTCATGTCCGCCATCTCTATTAATTTGTACTTTGCCATAGTTATTATAAGTTTAATGTTATTAAGAAATTATTGTCACTCACCATAGAAATTGTAGTAAAACTCCTTCTAAATCTTTATTCAAAGGCTTTGAACACACGTTTAAAGGCTTTGAACGTATATTCAAAGCTTTTGAACGCGTATCCGTAAGTTTTGAACAGAGATTTATCTATTGCAAAGATACATTATTGAAAAGCCAAATGCAAATTTTTTATGCCATTTCTGCAAAAAACTTTAGTTTTTCGATTTTTACTAATCGCATATTGTCCTTGATTGATAATGAAATGTTGGTTCGTAAAAAGGTCCATCAACTTCCATTTTTTTCTATATTATTTGATGTGAGAAATAGCTTCTTTAATAATATAACCAAGTAGTTTGTGGGGAGTAAATAATATGTATAAGTGTAGCTTGTGGGGCTGGCAAGATGCCACGCCCTCCCCAGTGCAATTCTACTCATAAGCAATAAGGGTATTGTCTAAACTCCTTAATTTCTCTAACTCCTCGTCTAAAAAACTCCTTGTAATATAAAAGAAAGCGGAGCGAGAATTCTACAATTCCGCTCCGCTTTGTACTTTATCTTGCACCTGTGTGCGCTTCTGTTATTTACATCTCTACGACAACCTCGTGCTTGCCAGAAGAGCAGGGGATGACGGTGCCATCGATGAGCTTGCCGTCGACCATGATGCGGCTGACGCCCTTCTCCTTGCCTTGAGGATTCTTCACCACGATGTGGTATTCACCACCACGGAACTTGCGGCTTACCTCATATTGGCGAGCGGTGCAGGGCAGACAAGGGTCGATGTTGAGACCCTCGTAGTCGGGCTTGATGCCGAGGATAAACTCGCTGACGGTGTACCACATCCATGCTGCCGTACCTGTGAGCCAAGAGTTCTTGCCTTCGCCTGGACGAGCTGCGTCCTTGCCTGCCACCATCTGACAGTTCACGTAAGGCTCTACCTTGTGCAGAGTCTGGTATTTCTCCTCCACATAGCTGGGGAGTATCTTGGTGTAGTGGTTCCAGGCATCGTTGCCACGTCCGGCAACGGTTTCGCCAATGATGACCCAAGGATTGTTGTGGCAGAAGATGCCTGCATTCTCCTTATATCCCTCGGGATAAGAGGAAATCTCGCCCATCTCTACATGATAGGTGGTATAGGCTGGATTGTTCAGCACCATTCCGTGCTCGCACTCCAGACGCTCCTTGGCGCTATCCAGTGCCTTGTCGCAGAGGCCGTCTTCCAGTCCGATGCCCGCCATGGTACACCAGCCCTGACTCTCGATGAAGATCTTGCCCTCCTCGTTCTCATCACTTCCTATCTTGTTGCCGAAGAAGTCGTAGGCGCGGAGGAACCATTCTCCGTCCCATCCGTGCTGCTTCACGGCTTCGCTCATCTGGTCTACTGCCTGCTGCATGCGGTTGGCTTCTGCGAGGTAGTCATTCTCGGCGAGACCAGCGATAGTGCCTTCACTGCTGTTTGCGGCTTCCTTGGCGAGTTGCTTGCAGAGCGCCACATAGTCCTTGCCTGTAACGACGAAGAGTCCTGCTATCATCAAGCTCTCTGCCTTGCTGCCTTCGCCCTTGTTCTCTGTGGTCTGGAAGCTCTCGTTAGGGTCCCATGAGAAGCAGTTGAGGTTGAGACAGTCGTTCCAGTCGGCACGTCCGATGAGGGGCAGACGGTGAGGACCGAGGTTGTTGATGACATGGTTCATCGAAATCTTCAAGTGTTCGAAGAGGCTTACTTCTGTGCCTGGCTGGTTGTCGAAAGGCACCTGCTCGGAGAGGATAGAGAAGTCGCCTGTCTCCTTGATATAAGCCACGGTACCGAAGATGAGCCAGCATGGGTCGTCGTTGAAACCGCCACCGATGTCGTTGTTGCCACGCTTGGTAAGGGGCTGATACTGGTGATAGCAGCCGCCGTCAGGGAACTGGGTGCTGGCGATGTCGATGATGCGCTGGCGGGCACGGGTAGGTATCTGATGCACGAAACCTACGAGGTCCTGGTTGGAGTCGCGGAAGCCCATGCCTCTGCCGATGCCACTCTCGAAGAAGCTTGCCGAACGCGACATGCAGAAGGTGATCATGCACTGATACTGATTCCAAATGTTGACCATGCGGTCGAGTTTGTCGTTGCCACTCTTCACGGTGAAGATGTTGAGTAGGTTGTCCCAGTACTGCTGGAGCTCTGCAAAGGCGGCATCTACCTTCGCTGTGGTGTCAAACTGGGCGATAAGCTGATGTGCCTTCTCCTTGTTGATGACCTTCTTGGCGCTGAACTTCTTGTCCTGCTCGTTCTCCACATAGCCTAAGAGGAAGATGAGGTCGCGGCTCTCGCCAGGCTGCAAGGTGACCTCTATATAATGGGATGCGATGGGGCTCCAGCCGTGGGCAAAGCTGTTGCGTGGCTTGCCTTCCATCACTGCCTCTGGCTCGGCGAACTCGTTGTAGAGTCCGATGAAGCTCTCACGATCGGTGTCGTAGCCCTGTATGTCGGTGTTGACGGTATAGAAAGCGTAGTGGTTGCGACGCTCGCGATATTCGGTCTTGTGATAGATGGTAGAGCCCTCTACCTCTACTTCGCCCGTAGAGAAGTTGCGCTGGAAGTTCTCCATGTCGGTGGCTGCATTCCACAGGCACCACTCTGCGAAGGAGAACACCTTGAGGGTCTTCGTTTCCTGCGACTGATTCTTGAGGGTCATCTTCTGCACCTCTGCCCAGGTGTGGAGGGGCACGAAGAAGAGTACGCTTGCCTCTATGCCGTCCTTACGCCCCGTGATGCGGGTATAGTTCATGCCATGTCGACACTCATAGGCGTCGAGTGGTGTCTTGCAAGGTTTCCACCCGGGGTTCCATACGGTGTTGCCGTCCTTGATGTAGAAATAGCGGCCGCCATTGTCCATAGGCACACCATTGTAGCGATAGCGTGTGATGCGGCGGAACTTGGCATCCTTGTAGAAGGAATATCCGCCTGCGGTGTTGGAGATGAGGGAGAAGAAATCTTCGTTGCCCAAATAGTTGATCCAGGGCCATGGGGTCTTAGGATCGGTAATCACGTATTCGCGATTGGCGTCATCGAAATGACCATACTTTTTCTCTGCCATTGTCTTTGTTGTATTTTTATTGTTTTTTTACTTATATGTTGCTTAGAACAGAATTTTAAAGAGAAACTTAATACTATGTTTTTTAGATTATTTACATGAAATTGATGCAAAGTTAGTAAAAACTTTTAGTTGTAAGGTTAGATAACTGATATTTTTTGTATTTTTGCAATATATTTGGTTTGAAATCTGACAATTGTTAACATAATATGCACTTGGCTTATGAAAAGAAACATTATAACACTTATCATAGCTGTGTTTGCCATGTTGCAAGCTACGGCTCAAACTTATGACAACTTGTGGAAGCAAGCTGACATCATCGCTCAGAAGGACCAGCCGAAGAGCGAAATTGGGGTGATGCAGAAAATCATCTCCAAGGCTTCTGCGGCTAAAGACTACGGTCAGCTGCTGGCGGCTGAGATGAGGCAGGTGATGCTCTGGAAAGAGATTTCGGCCGATTCGCTGACGCCGAATGTGAAGCGGATGGAGGCTGAAGCTTTGAAGACAAATGACCCGATGCTGAAAGCGGTGAGATATGCTGTGCTCGGCAAGGTATATCATGATAATCCGTATGGAATAGAAGTGGATGAGGCTTCTTTGGAACAAAGGGAGGATGCTTCTTATTATCAAAGTCAGCGAAAGGTAAACCTGAAGAAGAGCCAGGAGTTCTTCAAGAAAGCGATGGCGCACCCAGAGCTTCTTGCCAAGCATACTTCTACTGAGTATGTGCCGCTGACTCTAAAAGGGGTGGACGGAAGTTCCTTCAAGAATGATTTGCTGCATCTCATTGGATTCGAGGCAGACAGCAAGGAGGCGTATCTGCAGCTGTACACCTATTATAATAAGGTGGGAAATCGGGGCGCGGCTTGTCTCTGTGCCTACAAACTTATCGAGAAATACCATCAGGATGATGTAAGAGAGGTGAAGAAATCGAAGTATCTCAGAACCATCGACTCGCTCATCCAGGTTTATCAGGATATTCCGGAGGCAGGCGAACTTGCCGTGGAGCACTTCCGCTTCATGGAGGGGGCTACCGATGCCAAGCCACAGGAAAAGCTCAACTATATCAACTATGCGCTGAGCCGTTGGGGCGGTTGGTCGAGAATGAACGAACTGAGAAATGCGCAGAAGCGACTCACCGAACCGATGTTCCAGGTGCAGGATATGCCGCAGGTATTACGTCCTGGGCAGAAGGCGTGGCTGCATCTGAATGTGCGCAATCTCCAGAACCTGAAGATCAGCATCTCCCGCCTCAATATTACGGCAGATAATGATTATAATGCCCAGGATGAGGCTACCTATAAGATGCTCCTGAAGAAGACCACGAAGCTGCATCAGAAGGATTACAGCAGGAATTACTATGGTCGTCCGGATTATGAAGAGGTGAAGGATTCCATCGAAATCGGTGGCAATCTGCCGCTGGGTGCCTATCTGATGGAGGTAACTTCGGATAATACCGGCATCGCTCCGCAGCGAGAACTCTTCTATGTCAGCAATCTGGCGGTGATGATCCAGCAGTTGCCTGATGATAAGCATCGCTACGTAGTGGTGAATGCTACTGATGGTCAGCCTATTGCCGGGGCTAAGATTGAACTCTATGAAAAGGATTATGATGTGAAGATGGACAAGTATAAGCGACTGGTTCATGCCCGCTTGACGACCGATGAGAACGGAGAGGCTTACTTCAAGAATGTGGATGGAAACATCTTGATTTCCACCAACACCGATAAGTTTACGCCTGCCAAATACATCTATCTTTCTCGTGACCGCTATTATGAGAAGAAGGATAATGAGACTAAATATCAGGTTTATACCGACCGTGCTCTCTATCGCCCGGGTCAGACTGTGCATGTTACGGCTATCAGATTTGTCGACATGAAGGGTGTCGATGCAAAGGTGCCTGTTGGCAGAGATGAACTGGATTTCGGACTCTGTAATGCCAGTTGGAAAGAGGTGGAGATGAAGAAGGCGAAGGTTGACGAGTATGGCACGGCTTCGGTGGATTTCGAATTGCCGAAGGAGGGACAGACAGGCATGTATCATGTATCCGTGAATGACCAGGTAAACCGCTTCTTCCGTGTGGAGGAGTACAAGCGTCCAACCTTCGAGATTACCTTCCCGAAGGTGAACGAGAAATATAACTGGGGCGATACCGTGGTGGTGAAGGCTTCGGCCAAGACCTATGCCGGTGTGCCTGTGCAGGGTGCCAAGGTGGAGTATCAGGTGACCCGCAGAAACCAGCTTTGGTGGTGGGGCGCAGGCTCTGCCGGACAGTTG
>OIZX01000186.1_pt1 | contig 49907 bp, 54 predicted proteins | sample 1588621 | NCBI WGS metagenome assembly OIZX01 (sample SAMN03283276) | human gut metagenome | biome: human-associated habitat; material: feces | host: Homo sapiens | place: Peru | collected 2012 | reverse complement strand
AGAGCAAAGCTCTATCAATACCCAAAAGCCTACAAAGAATGACGGCGATAAGCCTAACATTGACGAGGACAAGCCAAGTGGTCCAAGTGGACCGAGAATGTAAAAAAGTCGTGTCTATATTGGCTTGACAAATTAAACAATTTTTGATATTATTAGCGTAGAAAATCTATAAAACATAGATTAACTATGCTAAACGGAGCAAAAAATGAGACAAATAGAGCAAGCATTAGAAAAAATACCAACACGAATTGTAGAGCATTATGCCCTTTCATCTATTTTGAGTGAATTAGGTTATAGCCGAATTAACGACAAAATCGTGCAACTCATTAGACACAAGGTTTTAACACCGCTTAAAAGAGGGCTTTATGTTTATATGCCTTTGCATAATAGGGTTTTATTTTCCACAGAACTTGTTGCAAACAAGCTTTTAAGCCCCTCTTATGTGTCGCTTGATTGGGCACTTTCTTACCGCAATATCATACCTGAAAGGGTTGAAGTGGTTACTTCTGTTACCACAAAGCGTTCAAAAGAATTTACAACCCCATTTCGTGTTTTTAGCTACAAACAAATCAAAAAAGAGCTTTTTAGTATAGGATTGCTCATCGAAAATTCGCAAGACATTAGCTATATCATCGCCTCTAAGGAAAAAGCTCTATGTGATAAGCTCTTTTTTACGAAAGATGTTGATGTTCGTAGCAAAAGAGCTATGATTGAGTTTTTAGAAGATGATTTGAGGGTAGATTTAGATGAGTATAAAGATGCTGATTTGAGTATTTTTGAAAGTTATTATAATATAAGCAAATCTCAAAAAATCGGTGTTTTGACTAAAATTATGCAAGGGGTTAAAAATGGGGATTATTGAACAAATGCTCACAAAGTATTTTATAAGTTGCAAAGAAGATGTGTATAATGCAATGAGAGAAGTTTGTCAGCAAATTGCCCTTTTTGGGCTTTGTCGTGGAAACTTCTTTGAAAAAGCCACTTTTTACGGTGGCACTTGTTTGAGAATTTTTTATGATTTGCCTAGATTTTCTGAGGATATGGACTTTTCGCTTTTACAAAAAGATGAGAATTTTAACATAGAAAGATATTTTAAAGATATTGTTGATGAATTTGAAGCATTGGGAATAGAGACAAGCATTAGAAAAAAAGAAAAGAAAGACAAAAATAACGATATAGAACTTGCATTTTTAACTATCGACACAAATCAATTTAAAGTTGCCAATGCCTATGGAAATATGGCAGCTATTAAAATTAAAATAGAGGCGGATAAAAATCCTCCACTATATTTTCAAACAGAAACAAAAACGCTTTTAATGCCAAAGAGTTTTAATGTAAGAACGATGACTTTACCTAACTTATATGCAAGCAAAATACACGCCTTTTTATTTAGAGCTTGGAAAGAGCGTGTGAAAGGTAGAGATTGGTTTGATTTTGAGTGGTATGTTAAAAATAATGTATCGCTTAATTTAGAGCATTTATTTCATAGGATTAGGCACTTTGGAAATTTACAACAAAATTATCTCACAAAAGAGTATTTGCAAGAACTGCTTTTGGCGAGAATACTTGAGCTTGATATACAAAAAGCCATTGATGATATAAAAAATTATATCAAAAATCCCGAAGAGCTAAAAATTTGGGATAAAGATTATTTTAAATTTTTAGTATCTAACATTTCTTATCAGCAAGATGAAGTTGTAATCGAAGAAAGCTTAGAAGAGGTTATGGCAAAAACTCAAGAACAATATGACAGAAAGGAAAAATCTCAATCTAGCACTGATATACAGAACGCTAATATATTAAAAAACGATAAGGACAAGCCAAGCGGTCCAAGTGGACCGAGAATGTAAATTTTAGTCAATGAAAAATATTTTTAAAATTTCTTTTAAGTTTAAGCTAATTTTAAGAAAAGGTATTGTATAATAATAAATCTTAATTATTTACGAAATCATCTATTGAGGAAATAAAATGACACGAATGGACTTGCTCAAAACACTTGATGAGTGGGATAAAAAAGGTGTTTGGGTATTTAAAATGAGAGATTTTTATTTGTTGTTTAGTAAAGAAAATCCACAAATCATCAAAGCCGCTCTTGCTCGCCACGAAAAAAGCGGGCTTATCGAAAGGATTTGCAAGGGAGTTTATGCTAATCCAAGAGCTTTAAGCAAGGAACGAGTTAATGATGTGCTTGCTTATGTTTCAAATTATATTCGTGATAAGGGGCTAAGCTATTTGAGTTTAGAAACGGTGTTGAGTGAAAAAAATGTGATTTCGCAAATCCCTTTTCGATACACCTTTATCTCAAAGCTTCAAAGCGCAGAATTCAATACGCCCTATGGCACTATCGAATACACCAAATCAAAAAGAGATGCGAGGACTTTCTTAAAGAATTGCTATTTTGACAAAGAAAGGGATATTTGGGTAGCAAACAAAAATCAAGCCATTGCTGATGCTTATGCGTTTAATAGAGCTGTGGATTTGATTGAGGAAAGAGGAGTGATATGATGGATATTTTAAGCCTTACAAAGAGATATTCTAGTGGATATAAAGAAATTCAATCAACTATAATGAAAAAAAAATTTTACATTATGAACTGCTAAATTGTCTCTAAAAGATACTTTGGATATGCACGATGTTATTATCAAAAATTTAGCTTAATTTTGCCATAAAAAGAATTAACAAGGGACTAAAACTAAAAACGAGCAATTTGCTCAGGAATGGGCTAAAAATTTACAAGAAGAAGTAAGTAATAATAAAGAACTTTCAGTAGCATTAAATGGAAAACAAGAAGCTTTTGTGCAAGTAGGACTAAGTGTTGGTGGGTCTAATGCTGGTGTTAGAGCTGGTATTACAACCGAACAAGGACGAGAGCTGGGCTTGGATAAAACTGAAACCGCTGCATTTAACGAAGCACTCAGGCGAAGTGCTACAAAATCTTTATGCGAATCTGATAGCATTGAAAGTAGTTGGTCGCAAACATTATCGGATAAAACAGGTTACGCATTCCAAGAAATGCGAAACAAAGACATAGCTTACACAGAAGCTCAAGACAGCGTGCAATCTGTAAAAAGTGATGATTTAAATAATTTAATGAACGGCGTGGCAAGAGGTATGGCGGCTAATGACGGCGCAAGTTGGAATTCTTTAAGCACGGCACAACAAGATAGATATTTTGCAAATGCTGGAAGTATGATAAGCGATATGGCTCAAAATAATCCTGCCGCACTTCAAGCGTTGCAAAAAGAATATGGTGCTGGTGGGACAACGAGTGGGGAAAAATTTGGAGTTAGTGATTTTAAAGGTGCTAATGTATTGCTACAAGCTAATCTCAACCACGACCAAGTAACAAGGCGTTCAGTTAATGCAAGAAATAGCACTGATTTGCCTGATGGGATAGATTTAAAAGGCGAACATAAGATAGATGCAAAGAAAGTAAGTCAAAACTACGCAAATAATCACTTGACAAAATATATCCCATAATCAAGGTATTATATGGAGAGAATAAGTATAATCAATCATTCCATATATTGCCACCAACAATGTTTTTATATGCAGGGTTACTTATTTTGTCATCGTTTTCACACATTTTTCTAGTAAATTCTTTATCTTTGCCACTATTGACATCGTAAATAAGCTTGCCCAACACAACGGCAAAGATAGTGAAAAAAGCAATCAAAATAAACCAAGTCATCTCTAAATCCTTATAAATTCATATTTTTAACACCGACATTATATCACAAAAAGATGAATTTGTCAATACTCTTTTTATCATCACTCACTTAAAAAGCTCACTATGTGAGCCTACATTGATAGCCTTTAAAATGAGCATATTTTCTATTTTTTGATAGATTAAAAGCAAGTTTGGCTTTATATGGCATTCTCTAAAATCCTTAAATTCGCCTAAAAGTTGATGGTCTTTGTATTTTGGCTCTAAATTTTCATCATTTGCAAGTCTATCTAAAACACTTTCAACAAGTTTCAAATCACTTTTATTTAGCTTTTTGATAGCCTTTTTGTAGGCTTTGGAGTAAATCAGCTCGTATTTATTTACCATTTAAAATGTCTTCGTGCATTGCTTTGGCGTTTGCATAGGCTTTAAGTCGTCCAGCCTTATACTCTTTCATCATCTCTTCGCTTTCTCTTTTCCATTCATCAGCAATTTCTTTGTCGCTTCGCCGTGCTTTGAGCTTTGCTTGTGTGCTTTTTGCTAATCCCTTGTAAGCTGGCAAAAACTCTTTTTTGACATTTTCTATCACTAAGGTCATCAACAATCCTTTAATTTCATTTCAAAACGCTATTGTAGCACTTTAAAGTAAATTTGTCAATATCGCTCACACAATAGAGCAAAAGTCTAAATAAATGAGCATTTATTTTTGACTATCCGCACTTGCTAATGATTTGTTTAAAAGTCAAAATTAAGGACTTCAACTTTTTCAGCAAGCAATTTTCGTTTTGAATAATCAATTAGTTTTTCAATTTTTGAATTCCAAAGTTCTGCGTGGTATGAATCCTTGCTTGTAGGCTTATCTATGGGGTAAGTGTTTATATCTAAACAAGCTTTCACACTGATTTTGGCGATAGCTTTTGTGGATTTGATTTTCTTTTTTTAGGGCAGAAATGATTTCTTTTTCAGTCCTTTTGCCACGCTTAACAACTGACAAGCCTTTTTTATCTATGAAAGTAGCTGGACTAGGACGATTAAATTCTTTATCCCACATCAACTCGTCTGCTGGAAGAATCGCCCTATATAAAATCTCGTATGGCTCATCGACTAATGCCATAACATTGTCTTATCTTTGTGTTGATGTCTTTTAATGCGATAGGCTTATCGTTACATAGAATTTTATGATAAGAAACATTAAATTCTAAATACTTTGATGGATTTTTTCTATCGTAGTATTCAAATTGAATGCTATTGTTGGGCGTTGGAAAAATTTTAGGCTGCACTTCAAGGGCATCAAGCAATGTATCAACCTGCTTTATCACACCTTTTGTCAATGCCCTTGCACCATAGCCATTCCAATTTTTTTCAATCTTTTGATTTTCATAAGCTGTTGTTTATTATCGCTTATATTCATCTTATTCAAAGAATAAATTTCAGTATCATTTCTACCAAGCATTTTTGAAGTCGATTTGGCAAGATTTACCCTTACATTTTTTGTCTGCTGCGTAGGCATTGTATCCCACTGCTGGCATTTTAGTTCCTTTGTTTGAATTATATAGTCCTTAATTCGGCTAACATAAAGATATTATAACATTATTCTATTAAATTTGTCAATAGCAAAATATTTTTTCATCTAACCCTACTAAAAGCGGTTGTAGTCAGTATTTAAAGTGTGGCATAAGGGTTACAAAGGGTAGTTTAGGGGTAATGTAAGGGCAATTAAAGAGTCGTAAATTCTTTAAACACCCTAAAATGCTTTTAAAAGCCCAGCCTGCCTCTTTGATATTCTCTTAAACCTTTAAGCAACTCAAACAAATAATTTGAGTCAATCGCACCCTCAATAGGTTGTCCTATAACCGTGCCTGTTGGCGTAAGAATGTAAGTCGTGGGCGTTACTTGGTTAAAAACCAAATTCTTTGGAATAAGTCCGCCAGCGTTTAAATTTGCCACAGCTACAACAAAGTTTTCATCTAAATATCCTAGCAATGTTTGATTGCCATAAATATCATTCATCAGTTTGTGGCAGTGTGGGCAAGTATTGCTCACTACGAAAAACACCATTAGCTTGGCTTCTTGCAAGGCTTGCTTTTGCGCCTCATAAATGCTGTCGTAAAATTCAGCCTTTAAAAGACTTGGCACGACAAGCATAAGGGCTAAAAGCCCTGCTATGAGTTTCCTTTTCATTGCTTGTCCTTTGCCTTACACTTTGTGAATTTCGCACAAATTCTATCAAGCAAGGACGGCTTGCCTTGTGTGCTATCATCAAGCAACTCGTTTAAAAACTTGTCGCAACGCTGGTTAAGTTTGTGATAAAAACTTACAAATCGATTCGATTTTGCTGTGTCATTCTTTTTCATTGTTTCCCCCTTGTTGGTAAAATGACTTATTCATAGCTTTGATGAGCCTATCAAGTCCTAAAATAAAAACAAATAAATGTTTTCATCATTATTTAAATAAAATTATATCTTTCAGATAACTATAAAATAGAGTTTTAATAAAAATTATGTTTTTCAAAGTATTATTAAATAGGACTTTATTTGTTTTTTAAAATATAAAAACTTTTTAAAAAATGTTTTGACGATAGGAAATTAATTGACAAGATAGTGTCATAGCGTTCAAAAGAGTTGCTTTAAATCGATTTTATTTTACTTTTAATTCTAGTAATGGTTTAAATCATTTTCAACGATTTTAGAGGTGTTTTTTGATTGTTTTTGAAAAGTTTTTTGTAGATTTGTCTTAAATGCTAATAAAGGTCTATTTTTAAGGCAATTCACTATGTTTTATTTTTTTTATATCCCTATTTCTAGTATTTTGAGTTTATTTTGTAGGCTCATCTTGCTTAAAAATAGAGTTTGTTTTGCTTTTAGAACTCTTTTGTCGTGGTTTTTTGGCATCTTTGACACGATTAAACATTTTCTTAAACTCTTGTGCTAAGGTTTTATCATCAATCAGAGATAGAATATCCTCGCTATTATCATTGTTATCAACTACAATGTGTTGATTCATCGGCTTATTGCTGATAAATTTAGGCTCAAAACCCAAGAGTATATAGTTGGGATTGACATTGTAAGTTTTATAAAACAAGTTTAAAAAGCCGAGCGTAGGGCAATTTATAGCTATTTCAATTTGAGAAATGTAACTTTTGTGAAAGCCTAATGATAGGCTTAATTCGTTACCTGTGAGTTTTAGTATAGTTCTAACTTCTTTTATTCTTTTGGCTATGTCTAAAATTTCCTCATTTGTAAAAGATTGTTGTTTAAGCTGTTTTGGCATATTGTAACTCTCCGTATCATTATTTTAACAAGCAAATTATAGCATATTTTTGCTTAAAAAACGAGCGAATTTTACATTTTTAATCATTTTCTTTAAAGAATTTTTATGAACTATTATTGTCTATAAAAAGTTTTTTTGCAAAAAAAATTTACTAAAAATACTTTTTTTATTAGTAATTTTATGTTATAATTCGTCTAAATTTTTTAAAAAAGGTCAAGCGATGGCTTTCAAACATAAGGTAACACAGGAGTTAGACAAGCGAGGCATAAAGACAAAGTTCTTTTGTGAGCTACATAACATAAAAGTAACGAGCTTTCATCAAACAATATCAGGCGTTAGACCTGATAGAAAGTGTATCAAAACACTTTACAAAAAAAGTATGCTTATCTCAAAGATGTTTTAGAAGCACTTGGTGCAAGACCTTCCCACAATGGCAAGGTATTTCACTGCTTTAATGTCAATGCCCACAAGGACAACGACAACAATGCTTCGATGAGCATCTACGAACGGACAAATTCTTGCCACTGCTTTACTTGCGGTATTTCAGGCACACCTGTAAATATCGCCAAGCATAAGTTTGGTGGCGATTTCAAAGAGGCTTGCGAATTTTTACACGCTACCTTTAAAATTGCTACGCTGGATAACAATCCTGTGCGGCAAGTTAAGGTTCAAAGCGTGCAAAAGCCAAAGCAAGCGACTCAATTTATGGAGTTTGACACAAGCAAACCCTATGCCACAATCGGCGATTTGGATAGCTTTGTCAAGCTCTATGATAAGATGAGCGATGCACAAAAATTAAAGCTTATTTACACAAGATTGTATCGCTTTTCACTTGAAACTAATCAAGAGAGAAAAGAAGCTTATTATCTCAAACGAGGCATTAAAAAGCTGAATTTGGTTGATAAAATAGGCTTTTTAACCTATTTTGATGTTAAGAATTTAGAAAATCATCTTTTAGAGCGATTTCCTATTGAGAATTTAATCCGCTTTAAGATATTTTCTGCAAAAACAAAAGCCTTTAATTACGCTTTCAACATAGCCGTTGTGCCAAATTTTGATTTATATTCAAATATGGTCGTTGGTTTTTCATTTCGTAGCATTGACCCTACCTACAAAGGTGCAAAAGAGGTCAATATCTCTTGCAGTAACATTGCTTATCCTATGCCTTTTGGTTTGGAGTATGAGCGATTGAAAAATTGTGAGTGGATTTGGATTTGCGAGGGGCATATTGATGCTCTTTCTTTGCAAAACTACTACGAAAGCTCTGATAAAGTTTGCATAATAGCATTTAATGGTGTTTTTGCTTACAAAAAGGAGCTGTTGAGCTTATTTAAAGGCAAAAAGCGTGTGGTATTGAGCTTTGACAAAGATGATGCTGGCATCAACGGCGAAAAAGCTTTAAGTGAGGCTTTTAATGCACTTCGTATCTTTAATCTCTCAGCTCGCTGGGATTTTAACGATGGGGTGGATATAAATGACTTGCTTATAGCGAATAAGCTCAATACCTTAACCTTCGGCGAGGCTATTTAATAGCCTTGCACTTTTTAAAGAAAGGAAAAAATGAAATATAACAGCATTGAGCAAGTTAAACAGCATTATAAGCGCATTGCTAAAACGCTCGATAGTAACATTCTATATCTGTAGAGTGTATCAAATACGAGTGAAAGTGAGAAAACCATCGAAGCGTTAAAGGCTATAATACAAGATTGTCGGCGTTGGCAGCACGAATGTAGTTCTCCAAAGCTATATCATTGGCGAAAAGAGCGCACAAACATTCGCTCAGCTATACACGATATACGCATTATGCAAATACGCTTAAAGTCGAAAGCTAATTTAAGTGCTTTTCAATAGAAAGAAGTGTTTTTACGCTTGCTTTCGCCCTTTTGCTCCGATTTATTCGGAGCTTTTTTTTATTTCAAAAGTTCTTTTAGAAGAGTTTTTTAAATAAAAATTTTTATTAGCTTACTTACTTTAAGGAATTTTTAAGTTTTTTTGTAGTATAATTACGCTCGTGGTTAAACACATTTTAGTTGTCCCTTTTTATTCGGTTTATCCGTCTGAATGCTAATATATGGGTTTTTCTATAAGGCACTCGTGATTTAAGCAACCCATTTTTCTAAAATACTTCTAAGGGGCAATGTAAGTCCTTATCTTATCCACTTTTTAATGCACTTACGCGGTTTATACTGCCTAGAAGTATGTCCGCAATTTGAGTATAAATTCACTTTTCAAGGAGTAAAAATGAAAAGGCTAATTATGGCTTTTTTGGGACTTTTAGTTGCCACTTCTGCTGTGGCTGAACAAAGTGCTTGGTTTGTTGGTGGGCAAGGTAGCTTTGCCCAACACAAATCTAGCCACGCTTTAAGCTGGAATATACAGATCATTGGGCAGATTGATAGAGACACCACAAATACGGGCTTAAAGCTTGGTATTTTGGGTGGCTACAAGCAATTTTTCACGCCTGAATTTGGCTTGCGATATTACGCTAAATACAGCAGAGGCAACAGCTACAATACTACCGACATAAATGTCGATGCGTTGTATAATCTGCCTTTTGGCGATGACAAAAACTTTGGCGTATTTGCTGGACTAGGTTTAGGCTTTGCAAGCTATATTGCAAGCACAGCAGAAACAGGTTTTGACTATGCCATCAATCTTGGTGCAAGGTATCTTTTGAGCGAAAAGCATTCTTTGGAAGGCTTTGCTCGTATTGGTTTGAGCGAACACGAAAAGGTTGTTGCACGAGATTTTACTTTCAAAAATAGCCAACCACTTGAAGTAGGTGTGCGCTACATTTATTCGTTTTGACGAAATAGAGCGTGAATTTCACGCTCTATTTTACTCAAAAAGCCTTTTTAACGGACTTTTGTGAATTTCTATCATCAAAAATACCCATCACTTACATTCAAAATTTTATTTTTTATCAAACTTATGCTTAATATAAATAGTTTTATGGTATAATATAAATATGAGCATTAAAGAAAAATTAGAGCAGAAATTAAAAAATAATCCCAAAAACGCTAGTTTTGAGGATTTGAAAAAATTGCTTGAATTAAACGGCTATAAGCTAAACTCTAAAAAGGGTTCGCACCATACCTTTGCAAAGGCTGGGGCAAAGCATATTACCTTGCCTTTGAAAAAGCCGATGAATGCCGTTTATACTAAGGCTGTTTTAAAAGCTATTGTTAAGGAGTAAATAATGAAAAATGTGCAGTATTATTTAAATTTACCTTACGAAATCATTGTTTTTAGCGACAATGAGGGCGGATTTATGGCTAAATTTAAAGAATTTGAGGATAAAGCTGTGCTTTTTGGCATAGGAGCGAGCGAGGCTGAGGCTATAAAGGATTTAAGAACCGCTTTTCCTAGTCTCATAGAAAGTATGCTTAAATCAAAGGACCGCATACCTGAACCAACATCGGTTAAGGATAACGCAAAATCCGTAACTATAACAATGAAAGAGAGTTTAATAAACGAAATAACACATTATGCAAATTCTCTTGGTATTTCAAAGTCAGCTTTTTTGACATTGAGTGCAAAGCAATTTATGAAAACCTTATAAATAAGCTATTTTTGCAAATTTTTTCTACCCAACCAAAACATTTGCTATATCTTGTGGAGTAGCCTTTGCATAGATTGTTGTGGTGTTAATGTTTGAATGTCTGAGTATCTTTTGAATGACAAGCACGCTCACGCCCTTTTGCGTAAGTCTCATTGCTAGCGTATGTCTTAAAAGATGTAATCCTCGTTTTTCAATCAAAGCCTTTGCGTAAATTCTATTGATAATGATAAAAGCACTTGTGCGGTTAAGTGCTGTGCCGTGTTGTGTTTTCATTATAAGCTCATCAGGGCTTAATTGCGCCGTGTTATTAAAATAGTCAAGTTCATCATTTATCTTTGCTTTATCTATATAAGCATTTTGTTCTTTTCCGCCCTTTGCAAAAATCTTTATGCACAAAATTTCATCTTGCTCTTTAAAATCTTTCAATTTCACGCCCAAAGCCTCTGAAATTCTAAGCCCTGCGTGCAACATTAGCTTGATGAGCAAGGCATTGCGATATGAGTTGTAATCTCTCTTTTTGCCCTTTTGCCTTTCGATAAATTCACACAGCCTAAAAATTTCATCTTCGTTAAGATACACAATCTTTTCCTCTCTTTTTGAGTTATCGATGCGAATTTTTTTAAAGGCAAAGTCAAAGGTATGATTTTCATCGTTGTTTTCCGTGATAAAAGCAAAAAATGAGCGGATAACCTTAATATATGCACTTTTACTTGACTTTGATAGGCTAACTCGGTTTTTTAGCCGATTTTCGCTCTTACACGCCTTTTCGTCCAAAAATTGCAAGTAAGCCACGATATGTGTCGTTTTTATGTCCTTAATGCCCATTTCGTCCAAAAAAGCCCTGTTATACTCTATAAATGTCAAAATTACTCTCTTATACAGCAAAATTGTATTTTTTGAGTAGTTAAGTGTGTTTATGTGCAAAAAGTATGCCTTAGCCCAAGCTTGTAAATCGCCGATTAAGTCGTTTTTTGTCAGTTTCATAGCAAAATTCTCCATTTTGTATAACATACTTGATAGTATGTTATATTTTTTACCCTTACTTTATGCCGAAATATAAAATTTAATGCCCTTATTGAAGCATTAAGTTATGTTATATAAATAAAATTTTATCATAGATTAGTTAATATATTTGACAAATTTACCAAGTTACGATAGAATTTGTCAATTTTTTAATGTAAGGAGCAAAAATGGCAGAAAACTTAGATGAAAAAGTCAAAGGTGCTGTTTTGGAGCTAAATGGCTCTAAAAAGACACTTTTGACAACAAAGCGACTTTCCTTTGATATTGAGACAATCAAACGCATAGAGATGATGCTACCGCTTTATGCTGATGAATTTGATGACAAGTTGAATGAAAGTGAAAAATTTGCCACTTTGATACAAATAGCTGTGAAAAATTTGTTTAAGACAGATTTTGCAGATAAAATGAAAAATTTTTCGTAAAATGTAAGAAAATTTAAAAATTTTTGCTACAATTTCTTATAAATTTTAGGAAAGTAAATAAAGGGGTTTCCGTGTCCTAACTTCTTTCCTAACTTTTGAAAATAGCTTTTTCAAATGGCGGTCTATCTGTAGTTTCATCGGTATAGTGAGAACTACTCTCTGTCCGCCATTTTCACAAGACAAAGTGCGGGTTAGAGTTGATAAGCCTTGACAAAAGCTTGGTTTTTGACTATAATCACTTCTTTGTTTTTAAGGCATAGTTTTTTGGTGCGTTTGCAAACGCTAAAAGCTAGGGCTTTTAAGCATTCCGGATTAGCTCAGCGGTAGAGTAGGCGGCTGTTAACCGCTTGGTCGCAGGTTCGAATCCTGCATCCGGAGCCATTTTTCACTCCAAACACACTTTACTCCAAATCGCCGTGATTTTCTTATAAGTTTTTTGTCGCTTAAAAAGATAAAATCAGTTGTCGCATAAATTTTTGCAAATTTGCTTGCGATGAGGCAAGGTTTGCTCCACTTTTTAATTTTTTTGTTAGGCTTAAAGGCGACAAAGGGCTTAAAATTTAAATTTCTTTTACGATAAAAACAAGCAAATTCACTCAAATTTTCATCAAAAATTCATCAAATTTTAAGCTAAATTTAGCCCAAACATTCATCAAAAATTCAAACTCAAATCAAACTCAATTTTAAAGCAAATTTAAGCTAAAATTCAGCATAAAATTTAAAATAAATTCAAATTAAAATTCAGCTTAAATTTTTTAAACTACAAAATTTTAACTTAAATTTTAACTCAAAATTTAAGCTAAAATTAAACTCAATTTTTAAGCCAAATTTAACTCGAATTTAAGCAAAATTCCAGCTAAATTCTAGCCCAAAATTCGCCCAAAGCCTTGAAAAATCCGCAAGAATTTAAATTTTCAAGCAAAAGGCAAATTTTTTCATTATCGCAGCCATAATGATACTTATTTATGCTATAATGCACGCCAAATTTCAGCGTAAAGGCGTTTCAAAGTGGAGAAAATAAGGCTCAGGCGGTCAAAAATGCTCATCAAAAGTCCAGCGGCAAGGACTTTTGTAGGGATTTTCATCGCCCTAATGCTCGCCCTCATAGTCGCCTGCATAAGCCTTTTTTACTTAAACGCCTCGCTTAAAGTCTCCATTTTGCTCGCTATCATCGCGCTTTTGGTTACTTTATGGACGAATCGCGCCCTGCCTATGGGCGTTGTGTCCTTGCTGCCTATCATTTTGTTTCCTAGTTTTGAGATTTTAGACACCAAAAGTGCCACTTCAAACTACGCAAATCCCATAATTTATCTGTTTTTAGGCGGTTTTATGATAGCAGCAGCTACCGAAAAAATCGGGCTTCACAGGCTCATCGCTAAAACTTTTTTAAGCAAATTTCCCAAAAATCCACAAGGCGCGATAGCCGCACTTGGCTTTGCCTGCGTGATTTTAGGCTCTGCGCTTTCAAATTCCACTGTGGCTTTGCTCTTGCTGCCCGTGGCGATGAGCCTTTCCAAAGAGCCGTTTTTACGCACGCGCTTTTTGCTCGCTATCGCCTTTGCCGCCAGCATTAGCGGGATAACAACGCCCATTTCAAGCCCGCCGAACCTCATCTTTTTGGGCTTTTTAGAGAGTCTCAAAATGCCCGCTATCAGCTTTACCACTTGGATTTTTATGATGCTGCCGCTCACGCTTTTGATGCTTTTAGCGATGATAAAAATTTTAGCTTACAAGACAAAAGACTACAAGCTTGATTTGCACGAGTTTGACGAGGTGCAGCTTACAAGCGAACATAAACGCTTGCTTGTGTTTTTGGGGCTTTTGCTCTTTTTACTCTTTATCAACTCGCCTATCCGCCCATTTTACAGCGGTTTGGGGCTGAATGAAAATGTGATTTTGCTGGCTTTTGGGCTGCTTATGTTTGTGCCAAAGCTTGGTTTTCTCACTTGGGACGACAGCAAATCCATACCTTACGAGCTGATTTTTCTTTTTGGGGCGAGTTTTTGCATAGCGATGGCGTTTTCGCAAGCCGAGCTTGGCGGGGCTTTTGAGAAGTTTTTTGCGCTTTTTAAGGACTTGCCTTTTATCGTTTTTGTTTTCATCGCTTGCTGCTGCGTCATCGTGGCGACAAGCCTTTTATCCACTACCGCGCTCATAGCCATCATCTTGCCTGTGGTAAATGTCGCTACTGCTAGCTTTTTGGACGACACACACAGGCTGCTTGTAATGCTACTCGTTACGATTTGCGCGAGTTTTTCTTTTATGATACCCATTTCCACGCCCCCAAACGCCATCGTTTTCAATCAAGGTGGCATAAAAGTGGCTGATATGATGAAATTTGGCTTTGTTTTAAGTGTCGTTGGTGTGGGGCTTATCACGGCTTTTTCGGTGTGGTATTGGTGGCTGTTTTTGTGAGTTTTGCAAAGTTTGCACGCATTTTTTGTTTGTTATTGTAAAACGCTACATTTTCAAGGCTAAATTTAAAAACACGGCAGAAATTTACAAAAAAATTCATAAAAATCCATAATAAAAATTCGCAAAAAATTTCAAAATTCTCACAAAAAATTCTTTTCATTTACTATTTTTGTGCGAAATTTATGCTATAATCACACTCACATTTGGGAGCGACTTGGCTTCGACAGGAGTAGAGTGGCTTAGGTGGCATACCGCTTTGGACAAAGCGTTAAAAGTCCGACAAAATTTAAACGCAAACAACGCGAAATTCGCTCCTGCTTACGCTAAAATCGCGTAGCGGTCGAGCCTTGCTGCTGAGCGATACTATCTAGCTTGGCGTGCGAGTAACCTTTCGATAGTGTAGTTTAGGCGTTTGACGAGCGTTTGAGCGAATTTTAGTCTCAGCCGTGCAAGCTGGCTTTGGAGAATGAGTCTTGTGCGGTGAAGTTTTCATTCTTGCTAAGTATGTAGATGCCTATGACGGACTATTTTTGGACAGGGGTTCGACACCCCTCGCTTCCACCATAAAACAAAATCTTAAATTTTTTTGACATTTTCGCAAAAAGCATTGATTTATGAGCTTAAAATTCTTTGAAAATATCATCGCAAATACGCTTAAATTCATCTTTTTTAGCCCATCATCGCTGACAAAGCGTTATTTAAAATCAAGGGCTATTTTTGCTTGTGATTTGCCACGCAATTTTTTCTCAACGACAAACAAAGTGCCAAATCAAAGCACTTTAACGAGGTAGCTTAAAACAGCGTATTTTGAATTTCGCTCAAATTTTGCTTAAATTTATCAAACAAAGCCCAAATTCAAAGCAAAATTTAAGTATAAATGTGCTATAATCATTTCAAATTCGCCCGAAAGGACAGCAAATGGCTGATTTAAGCAATGATGAGCTGAAAGCCTTGCTAGAACAAAGGCTTGACGCCCTTAAAAGTAACGCAAACACCGAGCCAAAGGACATAGACAACGAAAGTGTTGAGTTTTTGCTGAAAACTCTTGCTTTGCCAAGCGATTTTGCTCCGCTAGCGCAGCAGGTTTTTGAGCTGGCACCGCGCACAAAGGTTGTGTGGCTGCATTTAGCCGAATGCACGGGGTGCAGCGAGAGTTTTTTGCGCACCGCAGCCCCGAATTTAGCGCATTTGCTCTTTGACTTTATCTCACTTGAATACCACGAAACCCTTATGATAGCGGACGGCTGGCAGGCTGAGGAGAGTTTGGAGTGCCTTTTAGCAAGCGATGAGGAGTTTATACTTGCTGTGGAGGGCGGTGTGGCGGCTATCGAAACGCATTATCTTACCATAGGCGGCAAAGGCACGAGCGGCTTTGAGCTGCTGCAAAGCGTGGCAAAAAGGGCAAAAGCCGTCTTTGCCATCGGCACTTGTAGCTGTTATGGGGGCATTCAGGCTGCCCGCCCAAACCCAACGCAAAGCTGCGGTATCAGCGAAGTGCTGGCGCAAAGGGTAGTGCAAGTGCCCGGCTGCCCGCCAAGCGACACAAATATCGTGGTGAATTTGTGCTTTTTCGCGCTCTTTCAAACTACCCCAAATTTAGACGAGAAAAACCGCCCCAAATGGGCTTATGGCAAGTGTTTGCACGATATGTGCGAAAGAAAGGCGAAATTTGAAAGCGGGGTTTTTGCCGAGTGCTTTGATGACACGCTGGCAAAAGATGGCGCGTGCTTGTTTAAGGTAGGCTGCAAGGGACCTTACGCTTATAGCAACTGCCCTAAAACTAAATTCAACGCTAAAACTTCGTGGTCTATCCAAGCTGGACACGGCTGTATCGCCTGCTGCGAGCCGAATTTTTGGGATGAATTTGGCTTTTATGAAGTGCCGATGAACAACGCAAATGCTTATGAGGACTTTTCTTTGAGGGCTTTAAGCAAGGATAAATCTAGCGCAAATGCCGACACAAAGGGGCTTTTGCCCTTTGCGATGAGTGAGAGTTTAGATGAAAATGGCGTGTTTTTGAGCTTTGGTGAAAAGTTAGGCGTGCTGTATAGCCATAACGGCGAGCCTTGCGATTTTTTAGCCTTTGAATTTGAGAGCAACGCGAAGCTCGTGCTGCAAAATTTAGCTAAAAACAAGCTCGGAGCGGCGTTGGTGCAAAACTACAAAGACAAATTTCCCCATAATTTCGCCTTTATCGAGCAAAATTATGATGAGAATTCAAGTCCTAGCGGCGATATAAGCAAATTTTTTGAGTATATCTTCGTGCTGGCAAGGGGTGAGCGGCTAAAAAGCGTGCAAGAGTTCTTTCAGTGCGCCGCTAGCTATAAATTCAAACACGCTAGCCCCTTTGATATAAAGCTCTCATTAAGCGATGAGAGCGCAAAGCTCGACATAAGCAAGGCTATGCGCTTTCCACTCATCTATCTTTGCGGTGGTTTGGGGGTTGAGGGCATAGCATTTAGCGCTTGTGTCGCACTTTTAGCAAGACTCAAAGAAACGCTTGATTTTGTCAGCACTCGTCAAAACAAGCCCATAAGCGTGGATTTAAGGGCGGATTCGCCCATAGTGCGAGCGCATTTGAGCTAAAATTTTAAAATTCGCTTTGGCTTTCTAAATTCATTATCTTGTCGAGATAGCGTTGAGCTGATTTCTCATCAAGTGCCATTTTTGCGTTGTCAAAAAATTTGTGTTTTAGCTCTGCTAGGCTCAAAGGCTTGTCGGGGTTGCCTTTGTTTATGTCTATGTCCTTGAAAATGCTTTGTTTGTTTGTTAAAGTCGCTTTTATGTGTCCGGGAAAATACTTTGGAAAGCCTTTGTTTTGGCGTTTTTCATAGCTTATTTTACACCCAAATTCAAGCACTTCATTTCGCTTTAAATTCTCATAAGAACGCAAATTTACAACGCCGTCCGTAAAGGCTAGTGCCATCAAAAATGGGGCTGAAAATTTAGCTTCATAAGCACTTTGCGGGCTGTATTTAGCCTTTATGGGGTCGCAGATGAAAGAGATAGGCACTTCATCGACAAAGCATTGTATATGCTCGATTTGCTCCGCTTTTAGCCCATCGTTGCGAAGTGCTAGCGCACACTCGATAAGTCCGTGCGCAAAATGACAGCAAGGATAAGGCTTAATGCTCACTTGCATCAGCTGCCAAAACTCGCCCAAACCCTTGTCAAGCTCGCTTTTATCGCATAACTCTTCACTCCCAAAGGTGCGAAAAATGTTATCGCGCCCCTCAAAAATGCTCTGCGGTCCTGTGAGTTTGTTTTTCGCTAAATTTGCTACCAAAATGCCGTTTTTGATGGCGTTTGCTATGTGTAAAACCTTTGAATTTGAGCCGTTTGACAAAAATTCATTAACCCCGCTGGCAAAACTGCCCGCAAGCCCTAGTGCGTTGATGAATTCTTCTTCGTTTAAATCAAGCAAAACTCCCGCCGCCACTACGCTAGCAAAGTGTCCGCAAATGGCTGTGGTGTGAAAGCCTCTTTTGTGAAAGCTGCCTTTGCTGGCAACTCCGATTCTTGCGCCGATTTCCCAGCCTAAAATAAAGGCTTTCAGCACCTTTTCGCCATCCTTACACACGCTAAAACCCCAGCTCAAACAAAGCGGGGTTAAAATCGCACTCGCGTGCAAAATCGCCTCCGTGTGCGTGTCATCAAAGTCCAAAGCGTGCGCGCTTACGCCATTAAACATAGCGGCAAATTCAGCGCTCATTTTTGCGTCCTGCCCCCAAAGCTCGCATTCGCCCTTTGAGCTGTTTAGAGTTTTAAAGGCGTTCATAGCATTTTGCACGCTTTGTTCTTTGTGTGCTGCAAGTGCCGTGCCAAAGCTGTCAAGCATAAGCTCTTTTGCCCTTTGTTTAAGGCTTGCGCTCAGCTGTGAAAAATTTACGCCCACGATAAAACGAGCTAGAATTTGGCTGTAAAACACGGCTTTTCCTAGCTTAAAAGGGCTGAATTTTTGATTTTATCCAAAAATTCATCGACAAGTTTTGGCGCATAGCCCACATAGGTGCTTGCATCAAGCAAGCTATCTAATGCCTTTTCATCAAGCACTTCGCTCACTCTTTTGTCGCCTAACAAAACTTGCTTGAAAGTTTTGTGGCTTTCAATGCCTTCCATCGCCGCTTCATAGACGATTTCGTGGGCGTGTTGCTTGCCATAACGCTCGCTTAACGCAAACATTACGCGTTCAGCCAAAACAAAACCGCCCAAAGTGTCTAAATTTGCCCGCATTTTGTCTTTTTTCACTTCAAGCCCGCTTAACACAAAAAGCGTGTTTTCAAGCACAATGGAGAGCATTAAAAACATTTCGGGTAAGAGTTTCCACTCCATTTTCCACACCTGTCCGTCTCGCTCGTGTTCGTGGCGTTCTATGTCGCTTAAAATAGCTAAATTCGCCTTAAAAGCATTACTTACCGTTACGGCGTTTTCGCTTACGGCTGGGTTTCTTTTGTGTGGCATAGTTGAACTTCCTACTTGTCCCTTGCCAAAAGGCTCGGCAAGCTCGTCTATTTCGTTGTGCGCTAGGATTAGAATTTGATGAGCGATTTTGTTGAAGGTTGCATTTATGTTGCCAAGCACAAAGCCAAGCTCGATAAATCTGTCTCTTGCGGGCTGCCACGAAATGTCTGGCACGGCTAAATTTAGGTTTTGCAAGGTGAGTTTTTCAACCTCGTTGCATTTATCGCTCAAACTTGCCTTTGTCCCCACAGCTCCAACGATAGAGCCGACATAAAGGCGTTTTTCTAGCTCCAAAATGCGCTCAAAGTGCCTGTTTAGCTCACTGAGCCAAATAGCAACCTTATGCCCAAAGGTTATAGGCAAGGCTTGCAAGGAAAGCGTGCGCCCCATCATCGCTGTGTTTTTATGCTCTTTTGCAAGCTTTAACAAGGCTTTGGCTATGTCTTTTAAAACCTCTTTTATCACGCTCATTCCCTCTTTGCATTGCAACACAAGCCCCGTGTCGATAATGTCTTGCGTGGTTACGCCAAAATGCACGAATTCGCCCCAACCGCCATCACAAGCCTTTTCAAGCCCGCGCACTGTCGGCACAAGCGGGTGTTTGGTTTTTTTAAATTCAGCATAGATAAAGTCCATATCCATACACTCATAACGCGCTTTTTTACTTATCTCATCGGCTGCTTCTTGGGGGATAATGCCGAGTTTTGCTTGCGCTTTGGCGAGTGCAGCCTCAGCATCAAGCCATTTTTGTATGCGGTTTTGCTCGCAAAAAACGGCTTTCATTTTGGGCGAAGACCAGCAATCGCCCAAAAGTCTCATATCAAATACGCTCACACCTGTCATTTTGCACCCTTTGTTTTGATTTTAGCAAAGGCTTGTTTTAAATCATCAAGCAAATCGTCAATGTCTTCAAGCCCTATGTGAAAGCGCACGAAAACCCCGCTTTTACTCAAATCAACAGCAGTTCGAGGCGGCACGGTAACTGTGGCTAGGCTCTCATACCCGCCCCAGCTTGCGCCTATGCTGAAAAGTTTGAGATTATCCACGAATTTAAGGGCTTCATCGTTGCTTACCTCATCGTTAAATTCAATGGTAATCATTCCGTTTGCGCCCTTAAAATCGCGCACGAAAATTTCGTGGTTGGGGTGAGTTTTGAGTTTTGGATAAAATATCGTTTTCACAAGCTTTTGGCTAGCAAAAAATTCAGCCACCTTGTCCGTGCTTGCCTCGTGGGCTTTCAAACGAATGTCAAGCGTTCTCATACCGCGCAAAACAAGATAAGCATCATCAGGGCTTGCGGTAAAGCCGAGTGCTTCTGGGAGTTTGTCGAAATTTTTCCACTCTTTTTCGTTGATGACAACGATGCCCATAGTCAAATCGCTATGCCCGCTTAAATACTTTGTCGCCGCGATGACAGAAATATCAACGCCTAAATTTAAGGGGTTTAGCAAATAGCCGCTTGAATAAGTGTTATCAATCGCCACAGGGACATTGTGAGCGTGGGCGATTTTGCAAAGCTTTGGTAAATCGATGATTTCATAAAGTATCGACCCTGGCGACTCACACAAAACAAGCTTGGTGTTTGGTTTGATTTTGCTTTCAATGTCGCTGCCATCAGCCTTTAAAAAATCCACTTCAACGCCCATTTTGTGTAAAAACAAATCCACTATCGTTCGCACAGGTCCATAAATGGCATCGGTGATTAAAAAATGCGCATCTTTGCTCGCATAATTTAAAAGCACCATAGCAAGTGCGGCAAGCCCTGTGGGAAAGAGCTGGGCGCGGTGTCCGCCCTCGATAGCACAAACGAGCTTTTCAAGCTCAAAATTCGTTGTCGTGCCACGCGCTCCATAGCTTAAAACCCTTTGCGTTTTGCGAAGTTCTTTTGTCTTTACCCACGCTTCTTGATTTTTAAAAAGCACGGTTGAAGCACGCATTACGGGCGGATTGACGGGACGAGCGGGCAAATTTTCATCGCCTCTGCCTGAGTGAATAAGTGTTGTTTTTGCTTTCATTTTAGCTCCTTTATAGATAAAAATAAGTCATCACTATGTTTGTGATAGCCGCCACAAGCATAGGAATGGCGGTGCGTTTTACAACTTGCAAAGGATTTACCTTTGCCATTGTTGAAATAGCCAAAATCGCTGGGGCTATCGGGCTTACACAACGCCCAAAGCCTGTCATTATTTGAATCGGTGCTATCATCGTAATGGTTTCTACGCCAAAGGATTTAGCTATGTTTGGGATAAGCGGGGCAAAGCTGAAAAATGCCGCATTGCCAGAACCCATCAAAAAGGCGCATACAGCAAGCAGTATAGAAACAGCGATGATGATGGCAAGCACTCCAAAGCCCGCATCTTTTGCAAATTCCACAAGAGTATCGACAAAGCCAACGCTTAAAAGCCCTTGTGCGAACACTTGTCCGCAGATGATGAGCGAAACGGTGATGACAAACAAATGCCCCATTCCCTTGAAAAATATCATTATAGAATTCAGCGTTTCTACCACGCTTTTGTAGCGTATCATCTCAAAGGCAATCGCCACAAAGGTAGAGATAAACATAGCCACAGGCACATTTGAGCGAATGGCTGTTTTAGCTGCTTCTTTCATCTCCTCAGGCGTGTAAATGCCAAGTGAAACCAAAACGCTATCAAGCACGGGCGAAAAGCCCAAGATGATGATTAAAGGTAGCACGGGCAAAATAGCGTAAATTTTTGGGGGCTTTTTAAGCTCGCCCTCTTTGCCGTTGTTAGCGGCTAGTTCTTTTTCAACGCTTTCTTTGTCAAAAACAAAGCCTTCTTTTTTGTCAAAGAATTTGTTTGAAAAATAAATCGCAAAAGCCACAGCGATGATGATGGGTATGGTTGTTGGAAGCTGATAATTTACAAAATACACCGCAGGGTCAATCTCAGCGATTTTGCTTGCCATTATGACATTGCCAGAACCCGGTCCGTGGTCTATGTATTGACAAATGCCGATGACGCCGAGTGCTGAGAGCTTTGACACGCCAGAGCGCACCAAAATGGGGTAGATTGTTACCATACAAAGCAAGGCAAGCCCTGCGTGGCTTGGGATAAACAGCACCAAAAACTGCACGATTAAGTAAGCTACCACGAGCAAAAGCAAGGGCGATTTGACGGCTTTTAAAGGCTTTTCAAATACCTTAAAAAGCGCATAACTTGCGCCCACATGGTCCATATACGCTGAAAAACCAGCTATACACATAAGCGTCATACCAAGTCCAGCAAGGGTGCTTGACATTTTTTGATTAAACACTTGAAAAATGTCAAAAAAGCCTAAATTCAGCGAGCCTTTGCTGACAATAGGCGCAAAATCGCCCACGCCAAAAAAGCCAAAAATTCCCGCCAAAGAAAGCAAAAATAGCCCGCTTAAAAGCAAAGCCATATGCGCATTGACTTTTTTTATAAGCATATAAACAAGAACAAAAATGCCAACAAAAGAAAAACCTACGCCAAGCATCGTTTATCCTTTCTTATACGCGATGATTTCGATTTCTACTTTTGCGCCCTTTGGCAAGTCCTTAACCGCCACAGCCGAGCGGGCTGGATAAGGCTCACTAAAAAAGCCAGCATAAATTTCGTTCATCGCCGCGAAGTCTTTAATGTCAGCTAAAAACACGGTGGTTTTGACGATATGGCTGAAATTCAAGCCATTTTCCGCCAAAATGCCCCTTATGTTTTCAAGCACCTGCCTTGTTTGCGTGGCTGTGTCGCCACTTACAAGTTCGTTTGTTTGAGGGTTGAGCGGGATTTGCCCTGAGGCAAAGATAAAATCCCCCACAACTCTGTAAGCCGAGTAAGCCCCTATGGCTTTGGGATAGTCAAGCATTTGCGCTCCTTTTTTAAAAAATTTGTGTCATTATATAAAAATTTTTTTGCAATGTCAATAAATTTTTATCATAATAATAAAATTTTATCATAAATCTTTCAGCAAATTTATTTGGGTATAATAAAACATTACATTCAAAAGGTGCAAAAATGGACGAAAAACAAAAAGATTTATTCATCAAACTCACTCATTTTTTGGGGCAGGTTTTGGGAAAAAGCTATGAAGTAGTCTTTCATATCATCTCCAAAGAAGGCTCATACATAGCAGCCATCGCCAACAGCCATATCAGCGGGCGCACGATAAATTCGCCACTTACTGCCTTTGCGAGCAAGCTTTTGCAAGAAAAAGCGTATTTAAAGCAAGATTTTTTGTGCCACTACAAGGCGCAAACAAAGGAAAATAAGCTAGTAAATGGCTCGACATTTTTTATCAAAAAAGGGGATAAATTAGTAGGGATTCTTTGCATAAATCACGACACAAGCGAGTTGCAAAAGGCGGTGCATAAAATCATCGAGCTTGAAAACCTAAACAGCTTTGAAGAGCTTACGAGCAACTCTTTGAGCGAGCAAACAAGCGAAAATTCACACCCCATCAACATAGAAAATTTAAGCCTTGACATAGAGGACATTTTAGCCCAACACATTGACTTAAAATACCTTGAATCAGGCTTTGCGTTAAGCACCACGCAAAAAAACGACATTATCAAAACGCTCTATGACAAGGGCATTTTCAACATAAAAGGCAGCCTTTATGTCGTGGCAAAGTTGCTTAAAATCTCAGAACCAAGCGTTTATCGCTATCTAAACAAGCTGAAAAAAGAAGAGTAAATCAAACAAGATTGCAATAACAACAGCACGGCAAAATACCTTGTCCAGCTTTTGCGCCTTAAAAACAAGGCGAAAATTTACATAAGGATTTTTGCAAGCATTTTTTGTTCCATTTTTTGAAATTTTCAGCCAAAATGTGAAAATTTTTTGTTAAAATTCAGCCTATGAGAGTAGATAAATTTTTAAACGCCGTTTGTATCACAAAAAGGCGCGCAATCGCCGAAGATATGTGCCGTAGCGGGGTTGTGAGCATCAACGATAATGTCGCCAAAGCCAGCAAAGAAGTGCGCGTGGGCGACATCATCAGCATAAAATTCACCACGCACACCGACAGATACAAGGTTTTAGCCGTGCCGACAAGCAAAAATGTCCCTAAAAACGCGCAAAGCGAATTCGTGGAAAAGCTATGAAAGAGTTTGTTTTAGCCGAATGCGAGCTTGATGAGCTTTGTGCGAGCGTGCCAAAGGCTGGCGTGGTGCTGCTGATGGGCGATTTAGCAAGTGGCAAAACTACGCTTGTGCGGGCTTTGGCAAGGTTTCGCGGTAGTAAAGATGCCGTGAATTCGCCGACTTTTTCGCTACTTCAAAGCTATGAGAGTGCTGAGGGCGCGATTTATCACTATGACATTTACAATGTGGGCTTTGCGGGGCTTTTGCAAAGGGGCTTGGGCGAGAATTTAAGCGAGCAGGGCTTGCACTTGATAGAGTGGGGCGATGAAAACACCGAGCGTTACTTGCAAAAAATGGGCTTAAAGTGCGTGAAAATAGAGATTTCAAACCATCAAAACAAGAGAAAGTATAGGCTGTATGAGTAAGTTAGAAGTTGTGAATTTAGAAAAGATTATCAAAAAAGCCAAAATCATACACGGCATTTCATTAGAAGTGCAAAGTGGCGAAGTAGTGGGCTTGCTGGGTCCAAACGGGGCTGGCAAAACCACTACTTTTTATATGATTTGCGGGCTGATTTCGCCAAGTAGTGGTAAAGTCATACTTGACGGCAAGGACATTACGAGTATGCCCCTAAACAAGCGGGCGCGCGAGGGCATAGGCTACTTGCCCCAAGAAAGCAGTGTTTTCAAGGATTTGAGCGTGGAGGACAACCTACTTTTAGCGGCTCAAATCGTTTTTAAAGACAAAAAAGTCCTTGACGAAAAGGTTGAAAAAATGCTTGAACTTTTAAGTATCGAGCCGATAAGGCTTCGCAAGGGCTTGTCTTTAAGCGGAGGCGAGCGCAGGCGTTGTGAAATCGCGCGTTCATTGATGATGGAGCCTAAATTTTTGCTGCTTGATGAGCCTTTTGCGGGGGTTGATCCTATCGCTGTGGCTGAAATTCAAAAGCTCATCAACGAGCTGAAAGCACTTGGCATAGGCATTTTAATCACAGACCACAATGTGCGCGAAACGCTAGCCATTTGCGATAGAGCCTATGTCATCAGGGCTGGCAGCTTGCTCGCAAGTGGCACGGCAAGCGAAATCTCACACAACAAAGATGTGCGCAAATACTATTTGGGTGCTGAATTTAGGCTATTTGAGTGATGTTAAAAACCAAACTTTCGCAAACTCTCAAAGGCAAATTGTCCCAAACGCTGCGTTCGTGGCTTCCTATCTTGCAATCAAGCATTGAGGATTTAAAGGACAATCTCACCGAGCTAAGCAAAGGCAATCCTTTCGTAAGTATCAAAGAGGGCAAAAGCCCAAATAACAAAAAACCTTACTTCGAGCAAGCGGGCAAAGGCTCTTTTTACGATACTTTTGAGGCTTTGAGCGTGGCGAAAAAAAGCGTTTATGAGCTTTTGGACGAGCAAATCGCCCCGCCGCTTTTTCCCACGCCAAAATCCCAAGAGCTAGCGCACAAAATCGTGCAATGCCTAAACAGCGAGGGTTACTTTGAATTTGACGCGAAAATTGTCGGCGAAAACGCCGATGAGATAGAAAAAATAAGGCAACGCTTTAAATTTTTAGAGCCATCAGGCGTTGGGGCAAAGGATTTTAAAGAAGCCTATCTTTTTTCGCTTGAAAACTACGAGTTAGACGGCGAGCTTTACGCACTTTGCGCCCAGCTCATCAAGGATTTTGAAAATATCAAAAACTACGCCAAAGAAGCCCTTTACAAAGACGCGCTTAAAATCATCAAAAAAATCCAAACCCCGCCATTTATTGATTATCTAGAAGACAGCACGCCCATAGTGCCAGACATTTTCATCTACCGCGAGGGCGGCGAAATCAAAGTCAAGGTAAATGATGATTATTACCCTGAAATCGCCATAGAAACGGACGAAATGACACACGAATTTTTAAGCGCCTATATAAGAGATGCCAAAAATCTTGTCGATGCGCTTGAAATGCGCCGCGCTACGCTTTACAAAGTAGGGCTGATGATTATAGAATATCAATACGACTTTTTTTTGGGAAAAGACATTAAGCCGATGAAACTTTCTGACATAGCACAGGATTTGGAGCGCAATTCTAGCACGATTTCAAGGGCGATAGCCAACAAATACCTGAGCTGTGAGCGCGGTGTGATACCGCTTAAAAGTTTCTTTACAGCCGCCGTTGATGAGGAAGGCGAGACTTCAAACGCCGCTATAAAGGACTTTATGCAGGATTTAATCAAACAAGAAAGCCACGAAAAGCCGCTCAGCGATGAAAAACTACTTGAACTCGTGCAAAAAGAGTTTAAGGAAGTGGCTATCGGCAGGCGCACCATCGCTAAATACCGAAAACAGCTTAACATAGCAAGCTCAAACGAGAGAAAAAGGCTCTATGAGCTGGGGTAAAGTAAATGGGACATTGACTTACAGGGACTTTGCCTTTGCTTGTGAGTTTAAAAGAGTGAAATACCTGCGTTTAAAACTCAACGCAAATGGAGAATTCAAGCTCACCGTGCCTTTTGGCTACACGCAAAAAGCTGTGGTTGAATTTTTAGACAAAAACAATGCGTGGATAGAGCGAAAATTCAAGGATTTTCAGCAAAAAGCTAGCCAAAAAGACGATAAAATCGAATTTTTAGGCAAAAAATACGAGTTAAAATTTGACGAAAGCACAAGCAAGGTGCGCTTTAAAAAGGCTGAATTTAGCTCAAACGCCCTTATCATCGCACGCGATGAAGCGCATTTTGAAGCCTTTTTGCGGGCAAATGCGCGTAAAATTTATGCCTTTTATGTGAAAAAATGGCAAGGGCATTTTGACAAGCCCGTAGTGCGCGTGAGCGTGAAAAAAATGCGCACAAGATGGGGGTCGTGCAACGGCAAAAAAGGCTACATAAATTTGAATTTAAGGCTCATCGCCAAGCCCTTAAAGGCTGTGGAGTATGTCATCTTGCACGAGCTCACGCACCTAAAATTTGCCCATCATCAAGCGAGTTTTTACGAAGAAATTTCGCGCTTAATGCCAGATTATAAACTGCGTGAAAAAATGCTCAAATGAATTTTGCTTTAAATTCAAGCAAAATTTTTAAAAACGAAATTTGGGTAGAATTTAAAAAATGGTTTGAGTAAATTTTGACAAAGAATTTGGGAAAATTTAAAACAAATTTAAAAATTTTGAAAAATTTAGGCAAAATTTAAAAAAGTTTTAGAAAAATCCTCAATTCAAAGCATTTTAAAGGCTTTGCGCATATAAGTTATCATTTTAAGCGTAGCGACCCAACGACTTGCAAGGCGTAGCCGTAGCAAAAATCCATATTGTCATATTGAGCATAGTGAAATATCCACACAAACTTCGCTTTAATACCCTATTTTATAATCCATTCTCTGTGTGTTTTATGTGGATACTTCGCTTTCTTGCGAAAGCTCAGTATGACAAATATGAAAAGTTTTGGATACTTCGCTATCGCTCAGTATGATAATAAGAGTGTTCAGTATGACAAAATTTAAGATATTTTCTTTTATTCAAAGTCAGTATGATAAGACAAGTTGGTATGGCAGAATTTGGTTTTACTTGAAATTTGCTTGAATTTTGGTGATATAATGCCATTTTTTCGTGGATTTTGTTTTGCGTTATCATATCTGCTAACACATTTTTACTATGCAAAACCCTTTCAACCAGCCACTACGCTATTTTCGACAGCTTACAAAGATGAGCGGACACGGATTGAAAACAAATAAATTTCGCACTAGATTGCCACGCAAAATTTACTCACACTTGCTTGCGATGGTTATATTTTGGGATATCAAGCTGTTTGTTTTATGCTTTTTTTGAATTTTCATTGCGCCAAAATTTGCATTTAAATCTATGTCAAAAGAAAATTGCAATCACTTTGACTTGCAAAACTTAAAATAAACCCAAAAAGTCTCTTTCGCCACAAATAAAATCAACGCCTCAAAAAGCCTATAAATCGCCTTTCAAGTGCTTTCAACCTGCTTTTTAGCCTTGCATTTAGGGCATTCTAAAAAAGTGCCTTTTTTCAGCTCTTTAATGACTAAATAGGCGTTTGAGCATTCTTCGCATTTTTCATCAACGAGTTTGTAGTTGCTGATGAATTTGCATTTTGGGTAGTTGCCACAGCCATAGAATTTCCCACGCCTTGACATTCTCTCAACTATCTCGCCGCCACACTCAGGGCATTTTACGCCCTCCACTACCTTGCGTTCTTTTTGTCCGCCTAAGGACTTGGCGTTTTTGCATTTTGGGTAGCCGCTGCACGCTAAAAATGCGCCATTTCGCCCAAATTTTTGCACCATAGGTTTGCCACATTTTTCGCAAACGCTATTTTCGCCACTTAACTCAGCGTCCTTAAATTCAGCATTTTGCGCGCTTTCTTCGCGTTTAATGTATTTGCATTTTGGATAGCCACTGCACCCTACAAACTCGCCAAAACGGCTCTTGCGTTTTACCAGCTCTTTGCCACACTCTGGGCAGTTTTCGCCTGTGGGTATGCTTTGTTTTAAGGAACTTATGTTTTTTTTGCCCTCATCAATCTTTCGCATAAAAGGAAAGTAAAATTCACGCAAAACGCCTTGCCAATCGGCTTTTTCATCGGCTATGCTGTCAAGTTTGTCCTCTAATTTTGAAGTAAATTCAGCATCAACTATGTCGCCAAAGTGCTTTTCAAGCACTTCTACCACGCTAAAAGCTACCTCTGTGGGGACAAGCTGTTTTTTTTCGATTTTGACATAATCACGGCTTGTGAGTATGGAAATAGTGGGTGCATAAGTGCTAGGACGCCCTATGCCAAGGCTTTCAAGCTTTTTGACAAGTCCAGCTTCTGAGTAGCGAGATGGCGGCTCAGTGAAATGTGAATTCATCTGCAAATCTTGCACTTTAAGCACTTGTTTTGCTTTTAAATCAGGCAAAATTTTGTCCTTGTCCATATCGCCATAGACTTTGTAAAAGCCGTCAAATAAGATTTTACGCCCGCTTATCTTAAACAAAGCCTTATCCCCGCGCACAAAAACGCTTTGAGTTTGAGACAAAGCCGCGCTCATTTGGCAGGCTAAAAAGCGGTTGTAGATGAGTGTGTAGAGTTTTAGCTCATCTTTTTCTAAGAATTTAGTGGCGATTTGGGGTGTAAAACTTAAATTTGTAGGGCGAATCGCCTCGTGCGCTTCTTGCGCGCCCTTGCTCTTTGTCGCATACACACAGGGCTTTGCGGGCAAGTAGTTGTCGCCAAAGTTCGCCTTGATGTGTTCTCTTGCGTTTTCTAGGGCTTCTTTTGCTAAATTTAGGCTGTCCGTTCGCATATAAGTGATAACGCCCATCGTGCCTTGATGAGTTTTAACGCCCTCATAAAGTTTTTGAGCAAGCATCATCGTTTTTTTAGGGTTAAAGCCAAGCGCGTTGCTTGCACTTTGCTGCAAGGTAGAAGTCATAAAAGGCGGCTGTGGGGCGATTTTGCGCTCTTTGCTTTCTATGCTTTCTACGCTAAATTCAGCCTTTTGACACGCATTTAAGATGAGCTTTGCCCTGTCTTTGTTGGTAAGGCTTAATTTTTCAAGTTTTTTGCCCTCAAATTCCACAAGCTCGGCGTTTAAATCCTTGCTGAAAATCATATCTATACTAAAATACTCTATCGGCACAAAAGCCTTTATCTCGCGCTCCCTATCTACCACGATTTTAAGCGCAGCACTTTGCACGCGCCCAGCGGACAAGCCTTTTTGAATCTTGCTTGCTAAAAGCGGACTGAGCTTGTAGCCGACTATGCGGTCAAGCAAACGGCGGGCTTGCTGGGCATTTACGCTGTTCATATCAAGTTTGCGTGGGTTTTTGAGTGCATTTTCAATCGCACTTTGCGTGATTTCGTGAAAAACTATGCGGGGCAAGGCGTTTTCGTCCTTGTCAATAGCCTTAGCTATGTGATAAGCGATAGCCTCGCCCTCTCTGTCCTCATCGGTAGCTAGATAGACTTGTTTAGCGGACTTTGCCTTGCTTTTAAGCTCTTTAACTATGGTAGAATGGTCGCTTGACACTCTATACTCTGGCACAAAGTTTTCATCATCAATTTTTATGCCAAAGCTTGATTTTGGCAAGTCGCGAATGTGTCCTTTTGACGCCATCACTTCATAATCCTTGCCTAAAAAATTGCCTATGGTTTTGGCTTTTGCTGGGGATTCGACTATGATTAGATTTTTCATTTTTGCCCTTAAATTTTGGTTTGATAAATGTCGCCATTTCTAAATGTGAGATTTTACTAAAAACTTGGTAAATTTTGCTTGAAATTTAAGCAAAATTCAAACGATATTGCAAAATCTGTGAATTTTTAGGCTTTTAAAGCCACGCAACTCCGCTCAATCAGCCTTTTTTCGCGCTTTGTTTTGCATTTTAATGTAAATTTGCAGTATATCAAGGGCGGCTGGGGTTATGCCGCTTATCCTGCTTGCTGCATAAAGCGTTGGCGGACGGATTTGAGTGAGCTTTTCGACCACTTCATTACTCAGCCCACTCACGCTTTTAAAGTCAAAATTTTCAGGGATTTCAAGCTCGCTTAATGCCCTCATCTTTTGAATTTGCTCTTTTTGCTGAGCTATATAGTGATGATACTTCGCCTCGTTCATAATCTCACTCAAACAATACTCGCTCAAAGGCGCAAATCTCTCATCAAGCTCGCGTAACTTTTGCGCTGTAAAGCTAGGGCGGGCAACTATCTTTTGCAAGGACACAACAGAGCTTATTTTTTCTTCGTTAAGTCGCTCCAAAAAGGCGTTGTTAGCCGAATTTGGCGTCCATTGAGTGTTCAGCAAAAACTCTAAACCCTCACTCACTGCACTTTTAGCCTCATTTATAAAGGCAAATTCAGCATTATCAAGCAAGCCAAACTCATAGCCATATTTGCCAAGCCGTAAAATCGCATTTTCCTCACGCAAAAGCAAGCGATACTCAGCCCGCGAAGTAAAAATTCTATAAGGTTCTTTCGTGCCTTTAATCACCAAATCATCAATCATCACGCCTATATAAGCCTCATCGCGCCCCAAAACAAAGGGCTTCTTGCCCTCAATGGCAAGGGCGGCATTCACACCAGCCATAAAGCCCTGCGCTGCTGCTTCTTCATAGCCTGTCGTGCCGTTGATTTGCCCCGCACAATAAAGATTTTTCACGCTTTTTGTCTCCAAAGTGTGCTTTAACTGCGTTGGCTCGACATAATCATACTCAATAGCATAACCAAAGCGCGTTATAATAGCATTTTCAAAGCCTTGTATGCTGTGAAGTGCCGATAATTGCACCTCATAAGGCAAAGAAGTCGAAAAGCCGTTGATATAATACTCCATAGCATCTTTTGTCTGCGGCTCGATGAAAAGATGATGGCTTTCTTTGTCTGCAAAGCGGTTGATTTTGTCCTCAATGGACGGGCAATACCTCGGTCCCACACCCTCAATCTGCCCTGTAAAAAGGGGTGCGCGGTAAAAATTTGCGCGGATTAGCTCGTGTGTAGTTAAATTCGTGCGGGCGATAAAGCAAGGAAGCTGATTTGGGGCGAAATTTTTAGTGCGAAAGCTAAATGGTTTAGGGTTTTCATCGCCATTTTGAAGTTCAAGCACGCTAAAATCAATGCTCTTTGCATCAACTCTTGGGCAAGTGCCTGTTTTAAGCCGTCCCACTCGCAAGGGCAAACTTTGAAGCGAGCTTGAAAGCTCATAAGATGGCATTTCGCCCACGCGCCCAGCCTTGATTTGCCGCTTGCCGATATGTATCAGCCCGCTTAAAAAAGTGCCTGTGGTGAGAATGATTTTTTTGGCAAGGTATTCGTTATGTAAATTTGTGCGAACGCCCTTTATCTCGTCATTTTCGGCGATAAATTCAACAGCTTGTTCTTGTGAAATTTGCAAATTTTTTAAGGCAAAAAGCGCGTTTCTAGCGTTGATTTTATAGGCGTCCATATCAATTTGAGCGCGTGAGCCACGCACGGCAACGCCCTTGCTTTCATTAAGCACGCGAAACTGAATGCCAGATTTATCAGTGATAAGCCCCATAAATCCACCCATAGCATCAAGCTCTTTCACCAAATGCCCTTTGGCTAAGCCGCCTATGGCAGGGTTGCACGAAGCAGCCCCGATTTGCTCGATGAGCGTGGTTAAAAGTAGGGTTTTTTTGCCCATTCTAGCAGCCACAGCGCAAGCTTCGATGCCTGCGTGTCCGCCGCCGATTACGATAATGTCAAACATTTTTTATCTCACCTTTTAACGGCTTGTCTTTTGGGCGCAAATCGTGCAGTGTTCGCATAGCACTGCGGTTACATACGCCAAAGTATGCGCCCTTGTGCTACGCTCCACAAACACGATTTTCACTCCAAAATCCTTTGCCTTTGTCCCCTTAAATTCTTGCAAAGTAGCATTTAAACGCACCATTTTGTCCTAAATTTTTGCTTTTTATTTTAAATTTACTCAAATAAAACTCAAATTATATATTAAATTTTCGCAAATCTTTCTTTTTTCACGCAATTTTTGGGTAAAATTCAGCAAAAAAGGATAAGCAATGTTTAACGGGCTTGTGCGTGAAATCGCGCGTGTAAAATCCTACCAAAACAACACTTTAAGCCTTATCGCAAGGCACAAACCAAGTTTGGGCGACAGCATAGCGGTAAATGGCGCTTGTCTTACTGTAACGCAAGTCTTTACAAACGGCTTTGCGGTAGAGCTTTCAAGGGAAACGCGCACGCACATAGCCACTGAAAACCTGCGTGATAAGGTGCATATCGAGCCAGCTTTGCGCTATGGAGAGCGAATCGATGGGCATTTACTACAAGGACACATTGACGGAGTGGGCGAAATTTCACGCATAGAGCGCAACGAAAATGGAGTGGATTTTTTTGTGAAAATCCCGCCAAATTTAGCTCAATTTATGGCGCAAAAAGGCTCTGTGGCGATTGATGGGATAAGTTTAACCATAAATGAAGTCTATCAAAACAGCATTCGCCTTACTTTAATCCCACTCACGCTCAAAGAAAGCTTATTTGGTAGCTATCAAGTAGGGCGCAGAGTAAATGTAGAAAGCGATTTACTCGCTCGATACACCGCACGCATAATCAAAATGCAAGGCTTTAATAGTCAAAATTCTAAATCAAACCCAACACAAGCGCATTTTGTGGCGCAAAATGATGAGTTTGAAAAGGCAAATTTAGAGCAAAAAGGACTTTCGTGGCAGGACATAGAGAAAATTTCTTATCTTTATTAGACAATGAATTTTGCACGGCTTTTTGTGCTTTTGGACGCGATTTTATGGGCTTTCGTGGGCTTATAGTTGAGAAACAAATTTTTAACTTGCCCTTCATCAAAAAAGCCGTTTTTATGGAGCAAATTCACTCAAATTTGGTTGAATTTTACGAACCAAAGCGCGAAAAATACGAGTGCGATGGGCTGATGAGCGATAAAGTGGGCGTTGGGCTTTGCGTTTTGAGTGCTGATTGTTTGCCCTTGCTTTTGTGGCACAAAAAGGGCTTTGTGGCGGCTTTGCATTCAGGGCGCAAGGGCTGTTTTGAAAATATCCTTGAAAAAGCGGTTTTAGCGATGAAAGCGCGTGAAAAAAGCCTTAAAAGTGAGGACTTTACGCTTATCATTGCGCCAAGCATTTGCGGGGCAAATTACGAGCTGGGCGGAGAAATTTTAGCTTATGCAAAAGCAAATTTTAGCGAATTTGTAAGCGACAACCGCCTTGATTTAAAGGCTCTTGTAAAAAATCAAGCCTTAAAACTCGGCATAAGCGACATAAAAGACTGCGGAATTTGTAGCTTTGATGATGAACGCTTTTTTTCTTACAGGAAAAATGCGACAGCGCAAAGGTTTGCTAGCGTCATCGTGCTGAAAGATAAAGCAAAAGCCTAAATTTAAGGACAAACACAATGCAAAAAGATTTAAGAGTGCTTAAAATCCTGCAAAAAGCAAGAGAATTTAATGACAGCGATTTACTGAATGAAGACTTGCTCAACAACCTTATAAATGCTGAATTTAAGGGCATTTCGCAAGGACAAAAAGAGCAAATTGCTGAATTTTTAAACGAGCTTATCAAAAGCAAGGACAAGGCAACTTTAAGCTGACTTTCAAGCCGAATTTTAATCCTAAATTTAAAGCTAAATTTAGGGTTGAATTTAGAGCTAAATTTAGAACTGAATTTTTAATCTTAAAAATTTAAAGCTAAAAATTTAAAATTGAATTTACAGCTAGATTCTATCCTAAATTTTAAGCTCAATTTCGCTCATTTTCTGCGTGAAAATTCGTTGAATTTTTTGAGTTTGCTTTGATTTTATGGATACTTCGGCTAACGCCTCAGTATGACAAGACAAGGCAGTATGACAAGGGTTTTGTCATTGCGAGAATTTGCAAAGCGTAAGCGTGCAAATTTGTGGCAATCCAAAGGTAAATTTGCGTTAAATTCGTGGATTGCCACGCCGTTTTTCAAAAAAACGGCTCGCAATGACGGCGGGTTTTGTCATTTTGAGCGTTAGCGAAAAATCCATAAGAATTTTAAAATACACTTTGATTTTGTGGATACTTCGCTTTCTTACGAAAGCTCAGTATGACAAAGGGAAAATAAATCGGTAAGACAAGTTGGTATGACAAAGTAAGATGGCTCGGTATGAATTTAGGGATTTGCGCTTTATTTAGCAAAGGTTGTTTTTTGCTTTTTATGGATTTTTGCGTTCGCAATGATAAGCACAAAATCAATGTTTTTTTTAAACTAAATTTGAACACACGAAAAATTCAGCAAAATTTTATGTCATCAAACTTTTACATTTGACTTTATACCCATTTTTGCCCATTTGCTTTTGTTTTTGATGGTGTTAAGATAAATTTGGTGGTTTTTTTCAAACATTTGACGAGAATTTTCATCGTGGTAGATATGATACGCCAAAGCATTGAATTTGAGCCTTCTTAATTCTCCGCCGTTAAACAAAAATCGTGCGACAAACTCGCTATCTTCGCGCCCCCAGCCGACAAACTCTTCGTTAAAGCCATTTATCGCTTCGCAGTCGCATTTATAAAAGCTCATATTGCACCCGCGAATGCCTTTTATCAGCTCTTTTTTATCAAAAATTTTCGCATTTAAGCGTGAAGTGCGGTAAATAAGCCAAGTAAGCAAGGGTATTTTGCGTTTCTTTAAGCTCCCCCCCCCGCTTTTAGCTAAAAGTTCTTTTGAGTGAGTTTCGTCTAAAATCACCCGTGAGCCTTGTAGAAAGACTTTGTGTCTTGCATAAGATAAATGGTCGCTGATAAAATCAGGGGCTAAAATCATATCTCCGTCAATGATGATGATATATTCACTCTTTGCGGCTTTAACGGCAAGGTTTCTAATATGGCTCAAACGAAAGCCTTTATCCTCGTGCCAAATGTGTTTTAATGGGCAAGGAAAGTCTGTTTTGTAAGTTTTTATCATCTCTTTTGTGTCATTTGTGCTGCCATCATCAGCCACAAGCACTTCATTTGGTAAGGAATTTAGGCATTTTACCGAGTCAAGCACTAGGGCTAAACGCTCTTTTTGGTTGTAGGTCGTGATGATGAGCGAAACTGAATTTGGCTTTGCGTATTTAAGCTCGTAAAGTTTAGCGTATTTAAAAAACACTCCAAGAGCGTTGCAAACGCTAATCATAAAGCCTTTATAACCATACAAAAAGCCCTTTTTAAAGAAATAATTTCGCAAAAAACTCCAAAAAGAACGCAGCAAAGCCTTACCCATAGAGCTGCTTTTGTCTAGGTTGCGCTGAGCGTAAAGCGTGGAGTATCGTTGGAGCTTGTCAAGCAAAGCCTCGATACTATCATAAGCATAGTGTTTAAGCGCGTTTTTAAGATAAATTTTTTCGGCATTTTGCGGGATTTTCACGCTTTCGTGGACAAAATTGTCATTAAAGCCTGTGAAATTTTTGTTAAAAATCCGCCACACAAAGTCAGGATACCACCCGCAAGCCTTTATCCACTCGCCATCATAAAGGTTTTTTCGTCCCAAAGCCACAACACAATTTTGCTTTAAATCAAGCGTTTTAATTTCGCTTAAAGCCTCATTTTCAAGCACTTCATCGCTATCTATACTTAAAATCCACTCGTTTTTTGCATAGCTTACGCATAAATTTTTAAGCGCTCCAAAGCCGATGAATTCGCTTTTTTCTATGCGTAAATTTTTGTAAATTGCGTTAAATTCTTGCGCGATTTGTAGGGTTTTGTCTGTGCTGTTATTATCCAAAAGCACGATTTCACCAAAATCACGCAAGGATTCTAAACACTGCGCCAAAGTGTTTTGCGCGTTTTTTACAAGTATGCAAACGCTGATTTTTTTAGTATCCAAAACCACTCCTTAATCTTTCTCACACTCAAAAATTCAAAGTTCAGCGCAAATTTTCGCTTAAAAATTTGCTCTCATCATCAAAATTTAGCCTTGTTTTCACTCCAAAACCACGCTTTCATTATACACCACTTCGCCGATGATGAAAGCGTCCGAGTTTTCAAGCACTTTGACGACATTTTGCGCGCTTACGATGAGGGCTAGCCCCACGCCCATATTAAAGCTACGATACATTTCATTTTCGCTTACGCATTCGCCGATTTGATAAAAAATTTCAGGCGTTTTTAAGTGGTGCTTGTGTATCACCGCGCCTAGTCCAGCGGGCAAAACTCGGGGCAGATTTTCAAGCAAGCCTCCGCCTGTGATGTGCGCTAGGGCGTTGATGAAAGGTTTTAGGCGCAAAAAGTCTTTCACATAAAGGCGAGTAGGCGTTAGCAAGGTTTCAATGAGTGAATTTTGTCCGATTTTATCGTCAAATTTAAGTTTTAACTCATCAAAAAGCACCTTTCTAGCAAGTGAAAAGCCATTTGAATGCAGCCCAGAGCTTGGCAAAGCAAGGATTATGTCGCCATTTTGCACGAATTTTCGCCTGTCAATCTCACTTTGCTCGGCTATACCCACCGCAAAGCCCGCTATGTCAAAGTCGTTGGGCGCATACATTGAGGGCATTTCGGCTGTTTCGCCGCCGATGAGGGCGCATTCACACTCTTTACACGCGTTTGCTATGCTTTTTAGCACGCTTTGAGCGGTGTTTAAGTCTAATTTGCCTGTGGCGTAGTAATCCAAAAAAAACAAGGGCTTTGCAAAGTTGCAAATCAAGTCATTTACGCACATAGCAACCAAATCCTGCCCTATGCCATCGAAATTTGCCGCATCTATGGCAAGGCGAAGTTTTGTGCCTACGCCGTCTGTGGCGGCTAGCAACACGGGGTTTTTGTAGCCGCTTGGCAAGGCGAACGCCCCAGAAAAAGAGCCGATTCCCCCGACAACACCCTGAGTGAAAGTGCCTTTTACCAGCGGTTTTATGCTCTCGACAAAGGCGTTGCCTCTGTCAATGCTCACTCCTGCTTGCTCGTAGCTTATCATCGCTAATCCTTAAAAATTTTTGGCTATTATAGCTTAAATTCTTTTAAAAAAGGTTGCGATGAAAAGGGTGTTTTTTGTAACGGGTGGCATTGCAAGTGGCAAGTCAAGTTTTATGCAAATGGCGAGTGAGCGGGGCTTTGCGTGCATTAGTGCCGATAAGGTAGCGCATCAAATTTTAGAGCAAAATGGGCGTGAGCTTGGTGAGTATTTGGGCATTTCAAGCTTTTTGCAAGATGGGGCAGTAAATAGAAAAAAACTTGGCGAACTCGTTTTTAGTGATAAATCTTTGCGAAAAAAGCTTGAAAATTTTATGCACCCAAAAATTTACGCTGTCATAACGGCTTGGCTTGCAAAGCAAAATGGCGTTGTTTTTGCGGAAATTCCTTTGTTTTTTGAGAGTAAAAATTATGAAAATTTAGGCAAGGTGATTTTAATTTATGCTCCAAAAGAGCTTTGTTTAAAGCGTTTGATGGCGCGAAATGATTTGAATTTAAATGAGGCAAATTTAAGGATAAAGGCACAACTTGACATAGAACAAAAACGAAAACTTGCCGACATAATCATCGAAAATATAGGCTCAAATGATGAATTTAAAGCAAAATGCGCTGAGTTTTTTGCAAAGTTAAAGGCGTAAAATAGGGCAAAACGCTTTAAATTCAGGGCAAAAGCCCTAAATTTAAAGCTAGCTAGCATTAAGTTGCCTTTTCAAAAGGTTAGCTAGCTAGCTTTGGCAAGTCATAGTTCAACCGCTTTTAAAAAGCTAGCTAGTTGGCAACAACCGACTTTCAAAAAGCTAGTATTTAAACTGCCCTTCCAAAAAGACGGTGCGTCCTTGCCCGATGAGATAGCGATACTCGCCGATAGCCGAGTTTAAGTCGTGGTTGTAGTAATCATAATAAAAAGTGTCAAAGACATTTTTGATACCCACAGTTATCACGCCCATATTTTTGTTAAAGCCCACGCTTATGCCTAAGTCAGACACTAGATAAGGTGCGAGTTTTTTCTCATCATCGCTTACCACTTGTCGCGTGGCTGGGTCAAATTCGCTGTAACTCACTTTTTGCTTGCCATAAAATGAATTCTGCAACCATACGCCTAAATTCACATCGATGATTTCTACCATAGCGGTGATATTAAGCGCTGCGCCAAAGGTAGCTTTGTAGTCGTAAGTGTAAGGGATTTGTTTCCACTCGCCATTTGTATCTTGATACTGCGCTTTGACATAGGTAAAGCTCTCGTTAAAGCCTATGACGCCGTCTAAGAAGTATTGTTCTAAGGCTGCTTCGCCGCCATATCTGCGGGATTTGTCATAAGTGTCGTATTTCACGCCTACATAAGGGTCTCCTGAGAAATGAAACTCGTTTTTGCTCTCTGTGTAAAAGCCATTGAGTGAGAAAAACAAGCCATCAGCAAAATACAAGCTCTCTTTGCCGATGAATTCTTTCCAGCCTAGTTCATAAGTGTTGTAAGTTTCATCTTTGAGATTTGTGTCTTCATAAGTGAAATCGTGGCTAAACGCATTTGCTGAATTTGAGTCAATGTTGATACCGCCCTTTCTGTCGCTCATCGCATAAGGTGGCAGTGTGGTGTAGCCGCGTTCATACCTTGCATAAACTACGCCTGTGTCCGAGTAGCGAAAGGCTGGGGCAAGCTCAAAGACAAAGTTGCCCGTGTCTTGTTTGAGTGATTTTGACGGGATAGCGGGGTCTTTGGTTTCCTTACCACCTGCTACGAGTTCGTTGCCGTTTAAATCGATATTTGCCAAACGAGCATAGACATAATCATCAGACTCTGAGCGGTATTTTGTCATCTCATAGCGAAGTCCGCCTGCTATGGAGAAAAAGTCGTTGAAATTATAGCGTTCCACGCCATAAAGGGCGTTTGTCCATTTGCTTAAATTCAGCGTGTTGTCTATGGTTACCAAAGTGCCTGAGTAAAGCATAGTTGGGTCATCGTTTGTGTCTGATGATTTCAAAAACTGCTTAGCTTGTCTTTTGGCTTTTTCATAGTAGCTGTCTATGCCAAAGAGAAATTCGCCGTTGTTGTGCCTTAAATTTGCCTTGAATTTGCCCCCGAATTTCATCTCATTAAACTGCGAACCGCTTTGGTCGGCGATATTGCTCTTTTCGCCCACGCCCACGAAATTTCTCGTGGTGTTTTTGTAAGTGTAGCGATAAAGTGGAATTCTAGCGGTGTAAATGTCGTATTTGCGGTTGTCAAGGGCAAAAAAGCCTAAAAGCTCCCATTTCAAATCCCGAGTTACCTCGCTCGTGTAGCCTAAACTCGCGGTAATGCGTGTTTGCTTGCTTTGTATCTCTCCATCGCCTTTGGCGCTTCTGCTTGTTTGCTCTGGGTCGATAGGCTTTGTCGCAAGGGCTAAACCTGCTTTTATGTCGTCATTTGTCTGTCCTGCTATGGCTTTGCCCACAGCCTCAGTGTCCCAAAACGAGTTGTAAGGCGTGCTTTTGATTTTGCCGTTGTAAAAATCCACATCGGCAAAGATACTTGAACCCAAAAACAGCTCATAATCCCCGCCAAGCACGGCTTGTATGCTTTGAGTGTTGTCATCTTCGCGCGGTCCGCCTTTTTGCGAGTAGCCAAGCCCAGCGTTAAGGCGCACAGCACCGAATTTCTCAGCCGCTTGCGCGACACCATAGTAGCTGTTGTCGCCGCCTGTGGTATTGACATAGCCAGCACCGACTAAATAATAAGGCTTTTGTCGTTTGCTTGTGATGATATCAAGCACCGCACCTTTTGCACCGCTACCATAAAGCACCGCACCACTGCCCGGATAGACTTTTATCTCTTGGATAAGATTTGGCAAAACGCTGTTGATAGGCATAAAACCATAGTAGTTGTCAAGCGGGTTTGCGGCGATGCCGTTGATGAAAAATTTAACACCATTTGCCGAAACGCGCCCTTGTGAGCGGAAGTCAAAGGCTTGTCCAAAGCCTGCTGTGTTGGTAATCGTTACAAAGGGTATGTAGCGAAGTGCGCTTTCAGTGTCGCGCGCGCCACGAATCGCGTCCGCATCGGCATAATACACATTGTGATTTGCCTTGTCAAGCTCACTTGGCATAAGCCCGAGCTGTCCTTGTTTGCCACGCGTTTCTTCTGGCTCATCTACGCTCTTGCGAGCTTTGGATTTTTTGCTTGGGGTTTTAGCTTTGGCTTTCTTAGCAGAACTTGCTTTGTTGCCCCCCCCCGTTGTGGCATTTTTAGCTGGCGCACCAAAGGCGACACTTGCTAAAAACGCAGCCATAATGAGAAAAATCAATGATTTTTTCATAACTTGCTCCTTGTTGGTATGGTTTCAATCCTTTATCAAAAACAATGCTAACTTTATGCTAGCAAATTCCGTTCCAAATCAAGCCCCAAGCGCAAAAACAAGCCGAGCAAAAGTGGCTCAAAGCTTGCGCGTTTGGCGTTTAGCGGGCTGTGTTTCTTTTTCGCCGCTTAAAAAATGGTAGCTTTTAAGCCCAAAAAGATAAATCACCCACGAGATATAAAGCCACACAAAGAAAAAAAGCAGGGTAGAAAAAGAGCCGTAAATGTTGGTGTAAGTGGTGTTATACACGACATAATACACAAACACGCTTTTGCCCATATACCATATCGCCGAGCTTACAAAAGAAGTAAGGGCGAGCATTTTGAGCGTGCCTTTGGTGAAAGAGCTTGAAAAACTCACAAAGAAAAGCCCCCAAATGATGATGAAAGGCAGGATTTCAAGTATGTTGAATTTCACTTGCCAATCATCAAGCACCTTTTGAATGTAGCCTGAGATATAAAAGCTCAGCCCAAGCCCTAGCGGAGTGAGCGTTACGAGCGTCCAATACGAGCTAATGCTCTGCCACAAGGATTTGGGCGGATTTTTGGATATGCGATTGACGATAAAATCATAGCTTGAAAAAAACATTAACGAAGTAAGAACCATAGCCACAAGCCCCACGATACCTAAATTTACGCTGTTTTTCAAAAAGGTGTCAAGGTGGCTGGCTATCATTTCTTGTTGGGTAGGGATTAAAAAGTTGAAAATAAGCTGTTTCATCTTTTCGTAGTAAATTTTAAAGCTAGGAATTTGCGTGAAAATCGAAAAGCCCACAAACAAAAGTGGGATTAAAGAAAGCACGGTGTAAAAGCTTAAAGCTGCTGAGTAGAGCATTATTTCTTTGTCTTTAAAAAGCAGCACGAAGTGCCAAATTTGCTTGATTTTGTTCATTTTTTGCCTTTGTTTTTGTCAATTTTGACAAAGTTTTGTCAGCATTATAGAAAAATTTTGCTTAAATTTTAATGAAAATTTATTGAATGATTTTTTTAAAAAAACTTTAAGCTAACTGCTTATTAACTTAAAAAATGCTATCATTTTATTTTAAGTCTTACAAAAGGAAATGCAATGAGAATTTTAGTTATCGAAGATGACAGCCATTTGAACGCTAAAATGGTAGAGCATCTCAACCAAACAGGCTACCAGACGGACTCTTCGGAGAATTTCAAAGACGGCGAGTATATGGTGGGCATCAGAAACTACGATATGATAGTTTCAAGCTGGACTCTGCCTGATGGCGATGGTGCTGAGCTTATGAGCGTGGTGAAGCGAAAATCGCCCAAAACCATAGTCATTTTCGTCTCGTCCAAAAGCGACAAACACAGCGAAATCAAGGCTTTTCGGCTCGGTGCTGATGATTATCTTAAAAAGCCCTTTGATTTAGATGTGCTAGCAGCTCGGGTAGAAGCAAGGCTAAGGCTTGACGGCGGCGATACCATAAAAGCGGGCGATTTAACCATACACATAAATGAAGAAAGAGTCATCTACAAGGGCTATGAGCTAGACCTTAAAGGCAAGCCTTTTGAAGTGCTGGTGCATTTAGCAAGGCACTGCGACCAAGTTGTCTCCAAAGAACAGTTGCTTGATGCTATCTGGGAAGAGCCTGAGCTTGTTACACCAAATGTCATTGAAGTGGCTATCAACCAAATTCGTCAAAGAATGGACAAACCGCTAGGTATCGCTACCATAGAAACAGTGCGCCGCCGTGGATACCGCTTTTGCACGCCTAGTAAATCATAAAAAGGGGCTGAATTTAGGGTTTGTGGGAGAGCGAAATGGCGAAAAGAACGGCAGTTGTGGATTTGGGTTCAAATTCAGTTCGTTTGGTTATCTTTGAAAAAACTTCGCGTTACGCTTTTCACATACTTTGCGAGCATAAACACAAGGTAAGAATCGGCGAAAACGCCTACAACAACGGCAAGATTTTACAAGAAGAAGCGATGGCAAGGGCTGAGCGCACTTTAAGGCATTTCAAAGAAGTCGCCAGCGCATATCACTGCAAGAAAATTCTTATAGTAGGCACTTCGGCACTGCGCGATGCGCCAAATCGCAACGATTTCATCAAACGCATTCAAAAAAGCCTGAATTTAAATATCCGTTGCATTGATGGCAAAATGGAGTCTTATTTGGGCGGGCTTGCAGCGCTTAATCTACTCTCAAATGTCCGCAACGCCACGACTTTGGACATAGGCGGCGGTTCGAGTGAGCTTTGTCTCATCGAAAACGGGCGCATAAAGGACTGCATATCATTAGACATAGGCACGGTGCGGCTTAAAGAGTTGTTTTATGACAGGGGCAAGCAAAGCGAGCTTGACAGCTTTTTAGAGCCGATTTTAGCGCAAATTCCACAGCATTTTCAAAACGACAAACTCATCGCCATAGGCGGCAGTTTGCGGGCGATTTCAAGCGCGATAATGGACAAGAATTCCTACGCTTTGGCAACCTTGCACGAATTTGAGTATGACTTAAAGGACGAATCGCCTTTCATCAAGCAAATCATAAACGCTTCAAATGACGAGCTAGCAGAGCTTTACATAAAAAAAGAACGCTTTGACACCATAAGAGAAGGGGCTTTAATCTTTTTCAAAATAGCCCAAAGGCTTGGCTGCAAGGCAGTCATAACCAGCGGCGTTGGCATAAGAGAAGGCGTGTATCTTAGCGACATTTTGCCCGCTCACAAGAAATTTCCAGCGAATTTCAACCCCAGCATAAAGTCCTTGCAGGATAGATTTTTAGGCAAGCAAAAGGACAAAACGCCCTTGTATGCGGCGCAAATTTTTGACGCTTTAAGCGTGCTGCACGGGCTTGATGACTCGTATAAGGCAAATTTAATCAACGCCGCAAAACTTTGCAACATAGGCTCTTGCCTTGATTTTTACTACGCGAACGAACACAGCTCGTATTTTATCCTAAATGCGCTTAATTTCAACATAAGCCACAAGGAAAAAGCCCTTATCGCCACGCTGATTAGGCTCAATGGTAAGCGGACAAGCTCATTTTGTGAGCTTTACAAGGACTTGCTGCCTGATAATGACACGCTTATGTGGCTGAATTTCGCCCTTGCGCTTGCAAAACTACTTGCGCAAAACCATCTTAGCGATGAAAGGCTTGAATTCAGCTATGCTGACAACATTTTATACCTTTGCGCCCAAAAGCCGCTTAACATACCAAAAGAAGCCTTGCGAAAGATAGCCCAGCCCGAAGCCCTTGCCCTAGCGCTTAACCAAAAGCCCTAAATTCAGCCTTGTAGCTTAGTTTTGATGAGATTTTGCAATCTTTGTTTGTTTTCTTCAAAAAAGCTTTCAAAACTTTTTTGCTTTTTGCCGTCCTTTTGACGCGTAGAATTTGTGGCTGAATTTGCGCTGTTTGCGTTTGTGCCACTACTTAAATCTGCGCTACCTTTTAAATTCGCGCTTGAATTTAAGGCTTGATTTTCGCTTTGCTCGTTTAAATCTATGCTATCTAAAAGGATATTTGAAGTGCCAAGTATCATCGTGTAGCGTTTGGAGTCAAATTCTATAATGGCGAATTTGTTGTTTTTATCCAGCGGGCGTTGAAAAAGTATGCGAAACTCCCTGCCGTTAAAGCGTCCCTTTCTCAAAGAGCGATTTAGCCACCAAAAAAGCGCGAGCAGCAAGAGCAAAAGCCCAAGTATCAGCGCATAGTTGCTATAATCATAGCCCTCAAAATGCGGGCTTTGTTGTGAATTTTGGCGAGTGAGTGCGGCGAGATTAAGCCCTGCACCTTGTGCGTTTTGGCTCAACGCCCTTATCATAATGCCCGTGTTTTGGTTGATTTTCTCAGCATTTACGCGGACATTGTCCTTAACTTCGAGCATTATGCTTGTTTTGCCCTTGTCAGGGCTTATAAACATTTCGCCGATGAGAGATGAATTTATGCTTTTGGTTTGTTTTTTGTCGTAGCTTACGCCATTTAGGGTAAATAAAATCGCTTCTTTGTCCCTTTTTTCGATGATTTCGCCCTTAAATGCGCCGTCAAATGAGAGTGTGATATTAACGCTATCGTTTTTGTCCGTGTGGGTTTTAATGTCGATGATTTTTACCGCAAAAAGCGGCACAGCAAGCAAAAGCAAGGCAAAAATTCGCAACTTTTTCATCAAATCTCTTTTTTAAAGTATTGAAGCACGGTTTTAGAGTCCAAAATTTCGTTGATACGAATGGCTAAATTTCGCTCATACACCATCACTTCGCCCTTGCCAAAAATCCGCTTGTTGATATACAGCTCCACACTCTCGCCCGCTGGCTTTTCAAGGTCGATGACTGAGCCTACTTCAAGGCGCAGCAAATCACTCACACTCATACTTGTCGTGCCAAGCTCACTCACAAAATCCACAGCTATGTCCAAAATGTCCTCATAAGACTCGATAAGCCCCATAGGCTCGCCGTAATCGTTAAGCCTTTTGTCGCTAGAAACCGAATTTGTCGGGCTTTGCGCCTCGTTAGAATTCGCACTCATCGTTTTTTGTAGCCTATCCTAAATGCAAACTCGCCCACAGAGTAAGTCGCCTTTTTGTCGAGTTTAAAGTCCGCAAATTCAACGCGCCCAAGATACTCAGGTATGCCAAGCTTGAATTCGTTGGTGTTTTCGTTGAGTTTGATTTTCGCAAAGCCGATGATTTGGTTTGCAAACTCCCTTGACAAGTCGCACCAATCGTCCTCTTTAAGCTCTGCGCCCTTTAAAAAAATGTCTCTGTATCGCTCAAAAACGCCTTTTGGAAAGAACAAATAAAAGTCAAACTCCCCTTCTTCCTTGCTTGTAAGCGGTATGGACGAGCCGTAAAGCTCGCCTCTTATGCACCTCGTGGGCTTTAACTTGCATTTTAAAATCTCTTCAAAAAAATGCTTCACGGATTTTTCGATGATTTCAAACATTTCATCTCCTCACTCTCAACTTAAACCCAAATTTTAGCAAAGTAAAATTAAAATTAAACTGAATTTTTGCTTAAATTTATCTTTTTGTGTGAGATTGTTTCTTTATCTGTGGTGGCTAAGTTTTTAACTATCTTTGTAAAAACTATGCAAATGCCGAGTTAATGGCACAAATTCACGCATTTTCACACAAACGCCGTAACCAAAAACCTTAAACCACAAAACAAGCGTTTAACCTTGCTCTGCTATGAGCAAAAAAGCCCTTTAAATTTAGCCCAAAGGCGTGCCAAAAAGTGCGAGCAACGAGAGAGAGAGAGAGAGAGAGAGAGAGAGAAGTCCCCCGCCCAAATACTGCTCCATTTTCGCTTTGCCTGCTTCGCCCGCAAGCACCTGCCAAGCTGAATTTGCTGTGTTGTGCGTTGCCGAATTCACCACATTCTGCCACGCGACACCGCACGCTAAATTTTCGCCCCACGCACAAGGCGCAAGCACTGCCACATTTTTCCCGTGCTGAATTTGCAGTGTCGCCACGCTTTGTTTTGCCCGCAAACACTCGCCACACTGAATTTGCTGTGCTTGCTTTGCCGTGCCATTGAATTTTGCTTTGTTGTGCCGTTTCGTTGCCAAACTCGCCACGCCACGCCGTGTTGTGCGTTGCTAAATTTGCATTTTCTCGCATTGCCTTGCGTTTTCTTTGTGTTGCTTTGCTTTGCCACGCGATACCACACGCTGAATTTACCACGCTTTTTGCACTCAAAGCCTTTGAAAAGGCTAAAATGCTTGAATTTAGTGCATTTTTTAAGCGTAAAATGACGAAATTTAAAGCATTTGCGTCGCAAACACTTTTACGCTCGCTCAAATGCACGAATTTTAAGTGCCTTAAATCACAAATCAAACCCGCCACTCGCATTTTACGCCCTTAAAAATTCCTCTAAAATTTGAATTTGCTTTTTCACGCTTGCGACAGAGCTTGAACCCTCGCTTTGCTTGGCGTTTAAAGAGCTTTCTAAATTTAAGAGTTTTTGCGCGTTTTCATCAAAAAGTGGCTCGATTTGGCTTAAATTTGGCAGTTCGCTTATATCAACGCCTATTTTTTCAGCCTCTGCGACAAGTTTGCCTACGATGAAATGCGCCTTGCGAAACGGCACGCCCCTTTCGCGCACTAAAAAATCCGCTAAATCAGTAGCCAGCAAATGCCCTTTTTTACACGCTTTTCGCATAGTTTTTGCGTTTATAGTAAGCTCTTTTAGCATTTCGTTTAAGATGATAAGGCTGTGCGTAGCGTTTTGCACGCTGTCAAAGACACATTCTTTGTCCTCTTGCATATCTTTGTTGTAGGCAAGGGGCAAGGCTTTCATTGTGGTTAAGAGCGATACCAAATTTCCATACGCTCTGCCCGTTTTACCGCGTATAAGCTCGCAAACATCGGGGTTTTTCTTTTGTGGCATTATCGAAGAGCCTGTGCTGTAAGCATCGCTGATAGCTACAAAGCTAAATTCACTGCTCGAAAAGAGTATCAGCTCCTCGCAAAGCCGCGAAGTGTGCGTGAAAATAAGGGCTATGTCATAAAGTAAATCAAGCGCAAAGTCCCTGTCGCTCACGCCGTCCATAGCATTTGGCGCGACATTTGCGAAACCTAGTAGCTTTGCGCTGAATTCTCTGTCCGTTTTGTAGCTAGTGCCAGCGCAAGCGCACGAACCAAGCGGTGAAAAGTCCGCTCTCTCGAAACTTGCGCGAAGTCTTTGTATGTCGCGCACGAAAGAAAAGGCATAAGCGAGTATGTAAAAGGCAAAACTCACGGGCTGAGCGTGCTGTAAGTGCGTAAAGCTCGGCATAATAGTGCTTTGATGAGCCTTTGCGTGCGCAATTATCGTAGTAATAAGCTCTTTAAGCAAGTCTTGTAAGAGTAAATTCTGCTCTTTGACATAAAGCTTGAAATCAGTCGCCACTTGGTCGTTGCGGCTGCGTGCGGTGTGGAGCTTGCCCCCTACTTCGCCCACAAGCTCGCTCAAACGGCGTTCCACAGCCATATGAATGTCCTCGTCCCTTATGTCAAAGCTGAATTTGCCCTGCTCTATCTCGCTTTGCACCGCTTTTAAGCCAGCTACAAGCGAGTCAAGCTCACTTTGCGTGATGATACCGCACTTTTCAAGCATAGTTGCGTGCGCGATAGAGCCTTGTATGTCGTGCTTGTAAAGGATTTTGTCGAAATTTAAACTCGCGTTAAATTCCTTTAAAAGCTCGCTACTTTCGGTGCTAAAACGCCCAGACCACATTTGATTTTTCATTGAATTTAGCCTTTAATTTGATGAATTTTTGCTTTTAAATTTAAGAAATTATAGCCTTATAAAGCTAAAATTTGCCTTAAAATTCAAGCAAAATAAAATAAAACAGCGCACAAAAAATGCTCAAAGATGATTTGCTGATAAATGCTTAAATTCAGCTTTTGGGGCAAATTTTGGCAAATTGAGTTAAATTTTAAGTTTAAATTTGCGTTTTTGTAGTAAAATTTGGGGATATTTTAGCTTTTAAGGGGAGCAAATGCGTGGATATAAGGTGTTTTCGGGTTCGGCGAATTTAGAATTTGCCAAAAAGGTGTCAAAATATCTCTCACTGCCGCTTTCAAATGCGGGCATTAAGCGGTTTAGCGATGGCGAAATCAGCGTGCAAATCGATGAGAGCGTGCGAGGCAAAGATGTCTTCATAGTGCAAAGCACCTGTGCGCCAACAAATGACAACCTAATGGAGCTTTTAATCCTTACAGACGCACTTCGCCGTAGCAGTGCAAACTCCATAACAGCGATAATGCCATACTTTGGCTACGCTAGACAAGACAGAAAAGCCAACCCACGCGTGCCGATAAGTGCTAAGCTCGTGGCAAACCTTATGGAAACGGCGGGCATCGACAGAGTCGCCACGATAGATTTGCACGCTGGGCAAATTCAAGGCTTTTTCGACATACCTGTGGATAACCTTTACGGGAGCATAGTTTTTAACGATTACATACAAAACAAGCATTTCAAAAACCCCATCATCGCAAGCCCCGACATAGGCGGCATCGCGCGGGCTAGAAGCGTGGCTAAAAAGCTGGGGCTTGACATAGTCATCGTGGATAAGCGGCGCGAAAAGGCGAACGAAAGCGAAGTGATGAATGTCATCGGCGATGTGGCGGGCAAGGAAGTGATATTAGTCGATGACATAGTCGATACCGCTGGCACCATCGTCAAAGCCGCTGAGGTGTTTAAGCAAAAGGGCGCAAGCTGCGTCATTGCTTGCTGCACGCACGCCGTGCTGAGCGGTCCAGCGTATGAGCGCGTGGAAAGTGGGGCTTTGGACGAACTCATCGTAACGGACACCATACCGCTCAAACGGCAAAGCGAATTTGTCAAGGTTTTAAGCGTGGCGCCGATTTTTGCTGAGGTTATCCGCCGCGTGTATCACAATGAAAGCGTGAATTCGCTGTTTGTGTGAGCATTTTTTAAATTTATCAATGTGTGTTTGCTTTTAAATTTACAAAATGCGTTTGCGAAATGGGCGAAATTTGCACTCTTGCCTTTAAAGGCATAAAGCCTAAATTTCAAGGCTTTCGGGCAATAAAAATTTAAGAATTTTTGGCTTTTGCTTTTCATTAACCAAAAAAGTGTAGAATCACACGAAACTTGCTTTTAAAGGACAAAAGATGAAAAATCTTACCAAAAATAGTGTTGCAAATGTAGCAAAAGTAGGCGTAGCAAGTGCCTTAATCGGTGCTGGGTTGTTTTTGAGTGCGTGTGGGGGCGATGAATTTAAGCCAAGTAGTGATGAAGAAAAGAAAGATTTTGCTCTTGTCAAGGAAAAATACCCTGACGCTAAATTTTTAAGCTATGAAGTAGCAAAAAAAGAGCTTGGTTCTACGAGCAGTAGAGATTTTAGGGAATGTATTTTAGGAAGTAGTGGTAGAGATTATTATTATTTTGCTAAAATGCCAAATGGTGAAGTTAAGATTTTGGAAGTTTATATACAAGAGCCACAAGTAAGAGAAAAACCCCTTATAGATTTAAGAAACCAAAAAACAGAGTGTTTTAAGGACTAATTTTTGAGCAGAGAAAAGAAAGTCGAAAAGAGTGTAGATTTCTACAAAGGCATTTTGTCGATATTTGTAGTGTCGCTTTTTAGTATGATAGCTTATCTTTTTATCAATACGGAAAGCCTTTCAATGACGAAAGTTTATGTTTTGATAAGTGGAATAGTTGTCATATCAGTCGGCATTATAGCTGTGGCTTTGTTATATTTTAAATATCTCAATGAATTGGAGAAACTCTAATGGAAAATGTAGCGCTTATTTTTTCTTTTGTAGCTTTTGTTGTAGCTGTTGGGGCTATTACTTATTTTGCCATTAAAATCGCACCAAAAGAGCCACGAAAGCAAGCT